>Ga0206123_10002257_pt1 | contig 16986 bp, 14 predicted proteins | sample Helgoland_Spring_2_FD_160086 | JGI IMG/M metagenome (GOLD analysis project Ga0206123, IMG submission 160086) | Pelagic subsurface seawater microbial communities from Kabeltonne, Helgoland, North Sea - Helgoland_Spring_Bloom_20160316_1 | ecosystem: Environmental > Aquatic > Marine > Epipelagic ...
TGCCCCATAAAAGCAGTGATTTGTCCAAGTAATACATCTATTCCAAATTTCTCCTTGAGATAATTTGAAACTTTGTTGAATTGTTTAGGGTATTTTTTAATCATACCTAAATATAAACAATTTTTATGATAAATCCAAGTTTTTTACCAATATTTTTTATACATACTGTATATATCAATTGGTTCTCGTTTCATATGTCCACCTTTTTTAAAATCAGTTCCTTCTAGTGCATAACCTGCTAAAAAACTTCTTCTAAATCTATTTGAATGATTTGTTTCTGAACCATGAACGGTATGGGAGTGTAATAAAACTACATTACCTTTTTTAGTAGTACCTTCTACCTTTTTGAAATCATGTCCTTCAGGCATTACACAAGGTTTACCTCTTTCATTAGACCAATTTTTAGGATTTGTTTTTACCCTTTCTTCATCTATTTCAATTGGTAATAAACCTAATCTATGTGTACCTTCATAGTTCCATACTGCACCATTTTCTTTATCGTGATTATCTAGTGCAACAGTAATGTTTAAATATTCATTATGTTTACATCCTGTATAAAATGCATTTTGATGCATATCTCTACCTAATTGACCTGGTGGTTTGAAATAACACCAAGTTTGTGTTCCACTTATTTTACCATTTAGTAAAAATTCTGTTGCTTCTATAATTTTAGGATGAGAAAATATTTTTTCAAATTTTTCTGATAATTTGTGTGGATACATAAATGGGTCATATTCTCCCCATTCACTACCATCTTCTTTTGTTGTTTCTTGTCTTTGCTTACGAAGTTTTTCTAATTCTTCATTCAATTCATCACATTCCTCTTCACTAAGTAATTCTATTGTAGAAAATCCTTTGTATCTCCAATCAAAAAGTAATTGTTGTTTTTCTTCTTCTGTAAGATAATTCATGTAACCTAATTTAGTTGTATATCTATATATATTTAATTTTTATAAAACTGTAATAAATTTGGTAAGTATAATTTTAGGTTAGGGATTCTTTGTGATGCTAATTTTATTGCTATTCTATTTGATTCTTTAACTGATTTATTAATTAAGTTTCCTTCTATATCATAGGTTTCTTCTAAATTACCTGTGATTCTCCATTTTAAAGAAGTTCTTGTATAAAATGATTTTGATTCATGTTTAGTATATACTCTTTCATTAACTTCATATATTGGAGAATTTTTATCGTTTACCAATTGTATAAAATATCTTCTAACATATCCCAAATCATAATCATTTTTAGTTGGAGTTGGTATATGAGTATTTATTTCACTTATTTTTCCTTTAAGTGAAGGACGATTAAGTTGATTATATCTTTCTATACTTTTCATTTAATTTTATATGTTTTATCTGATGCATCTATTTGAACTAACATTGATTGAACAGATGTTTTCCAAATACTTTGTTCTATTTCATGTTCTACTTGTGTAACTTGAAATATTTTTTTCTTGTAGTTTCCTGGCAAATCAAATATATTAAAAGTATCTCCTACTCGTATTCCACTAATTCCATGTACTGTAAAGTTAAATTTAATAGGTAAAGGGATTGCATTCCTTCCTTTATCTTTATCCTGTATGTATTTTCCTTCAATTTTTCCACTATTATACTCTTCTACACTTTTAAGAGTACTCTCATCATCATATGCAACAACCATCATTAAATCTTCTATATTAACATCATTACCAGACAAATTAAAAAATGAAGCCTTTACATCTAAATTAGCATCTCTATATTGTACTCTTGGAACAATTGTTGCCATGTTACCAAATGCTTCATAGTTTGATTTTTTCTGTTCTTCCCTTTCTTTCTTCTTTGCATTCCTTTCTTTTTCTTTTCTTCTACTTCTTTCACCTGGACTTTCGTCTTCTCGTTCTTTTGCAAGTGCCGCTTCTTCTTCTTCCTTTCTTCGAGCTTCTTCTGCCTTTTCATCTGCTTTTCTCAAAGGATTTAATACTACATTAACTGCATCTTGATACTTTGTAAATAATCCTTGAAAATCTTTATCTTTTTGTTCTGCATTAGGAGTTGAATCTTTATCAGAACCCTTTTGCATAACTAACTGACCTTTCATTGCAGAAGGAATATCCATAGTTAGTTCAGCTGATAGAAATGGTGATTTTAATCCTCTAGATTGAAATTTAGCTTGACCCAATTCATTAGTAGTGTTACCTGTTGAATTAAAACAAACAATTTGTAATTCATTATCTCCATTTCTACATTCACTTTCAAGGTTTTTTCTCCACCACTTAAGACAAGGGTCTTTTTCATCTTCATCATCTGGTATTTCTTTACCTCTCTCTACTATTTGAAAATCCCAATACATATTAACTCCACTTGAAAGTCCATTTAAAATTTTGTAATAAACATCTTTTGTTAATAAACCAGGACTTTTTATACAATCTATAAAAAAATCAAAATTAATAAATAAATCTTTTAAATATCCCCATTCGTGTGCTTTATACTTAACAGGTTCATAATCTGAATCAAATGCTGCCTGTCCCTCATAATCTATTGGAACACTTTGAGGAAATTTAAAATTATCACTTAAACCATCTGGCATTGTTCCTCTATCTCCTTGTACTACAATTTTTCCAGCCTCATTAGTTTCAATAGTATCTCCTGCTTCTGCTTGACTACTTAATGCTGATGCCAAATCAAAATTTGGTGCAAATTTATTTGGTATCATAAGTTTATCACCTCTAGTTGAAAAAATATTTTTATGAGCTCTACATATGGTTTTTCTCCAATTTATATAAGGATTTTGAGTTGATACATTTTTACATCCAATTCTTTGAGATTTGAACTCTTTAGTGTGAGTTAAATCTAATATTGTAAAAGCTAAAGCAACTCTAATATATCTATCAGTATCAAATAAAGGAGTATCTGTTGGTATTGATATATCTTCACCATCAGCATCTTTTTTATCACTATGTAACTCTCCTTTTTTTGTAGCTTCTATTAAATCAGTCCTAATCTCCTTATCCATATTAACAAAGTTACCTTCATTAGTTGCCCAAGGTTCTAACTCTAAGTTTTTTATAACATCTATTCTTTTATGTGCAGGTAAATCATTGAACATTTGTTTAAATAATGCCTTTCCAACAGAATTTTCTTCTTCAGCATCATCATTAATATCTGCAACATCAAATTCTTTACCAGTATCGTTAAGTCCTTCGGTACCTGTTCTTGTATTTTTATGATGTTGTAAATATGCAGGCATTTCTCCCATAGAAGTTATTTCAACTTCTATTTGATAAGTTTCTGCATCACCAAATCCCATTCCACCACCTGTTACTATACCAAAAGTAGCATCATAAGTTCCTTTTGATTTTTTTCTTTTATTAGTTAAGGTTTTAATATTATGATAATCTGCAATTTCACAAGCATCTATAATAGTTTTTTGTAGTACAGAATCATTTTCATTAAATCCCCATTCTACTAAAATATTAGTACCTGGTTCTAAAAAGTATTGTAATAATGCCTCTGCTTGTGCCATAGTGAAGCATTTTATTGTAAAGTTAGTTTTTTTAGATAATCCTTCGTTACCTTGAGTTACAGCTACACTTTCTATTGTAGGTGATGGTCTGAAACTTCTATCTTGCCCAATTGAGTTTCCACTTGCATCGTTTAATTCATTAGCATAAACACTTTTACCATCACTATCAATTCCTATTCTACCACTTTTACCACTTGAACCATATCTATCTCCAAATGAATCTGTCATTGGAGTTGATTCTAAGGTTAAAAATTTATGTAAACAAGAAGTAACTCGTATCCAAGGTACTTTTTCAGACATTAAAGTATTATTACCCGCTCTACTTAATATAGTTTTGGTAATACTCTCATTTAAATTAGCTCTTTGAGGAAATCCACTACTCATCTTATTTATTTATTTTATTTACAATTGAAATATGGTCTTTTGGAATTCTGAGTATTGTTCCATCACCTAAAGCAAAATCTGCTCCATGGATATTATTTGCATTTGCAATAATCCACCACAATGAAGAATCTTTATAAAACTGATAAGCTAATGTATCCAATCTATCACCTCCTTGAGTAACAACATAAACATCGCTATCTTTTTTAGGAATATTAGGATATATTTTTGTACGATAGACTACTCTACCATCCTTTAACTTTTTCTCTTTATTACTATCATATCTACCTGCCATAATTATTTTCCTTTTCTAGTAAGTTTCTATTGAATTATTTTCTTTAGGTGCTTCTTGTTTTTTTGCTTGGTCTCTTTTCCATTTATCATAGTGAATACCAGTTGAACCTTTCTTTCCACTAGTTACAGAAAAAACTCTTCTAGTTACATTATTTGCATTTTGGAATTTTATACTAATAAATTCTTCATTCTCTTTTCTTAAAGTATCATAGTCATAACCAAACCATCTACCTGCAACAACTTTTCGTCTAGCATTAACTAATGTAGAAAAAATTGTAGCATCTTCTTGTATTTTACCAGTAGCTAAAAGGTCTTTTTTATTTTTTTCTTTTATCTTTAGCCATCTTGCTTTAGGAGTTACACTTTCATCAAATTCAGGTGAAGTTTCTCCTGTTCTTTCATCTTTAGGAGTTTTATTAATACCAGAATTATCTTTTTGTTTTTCACTTTCTTCTGTAATCTCTACACCGGTATTATCAAGTGGTGGTGTAGTTTCATTAGAAGTTTGAGGTTCTTCAGAAAATTCTGCACCACTATCACTAGAAACTCCTCTTTTTTCGTTAATAATCTTTAATGATGCATCAGTTATTTCATATGCATATAAAGTATCTTCTATTCCTGCATTTTCAATGAATTTCATTGTTATAGCAACTTCTACAATTTTTGGTAATTGTAAACCATCAGCTACTTCCCAATTAGAATCATCTGGTATTGTATAAGAAAGAGATTCAATAAATGATACTTTACTTTTATACATATTTCCTATTCTAAATTCTACAATAGGTGGTTTTACTACTTTACTATCTGTAACTACCTCAAAACTTGGATAACAATTAGTTGTAATAAATTGAATTTTAGTCCACATATTTGCAAGTTCAGATGCAGAATAACAAAACATTTTTAAATTAAAAGATAAACTTCTTTCAACTCCTTCATAATTGTAAGAAGCATATGGATTACCTAAAAACTTCTGAGTACTCCAACCTGGTGTTACTGTTTCTGTTAGACCTGATATAACACTTCTAAAATGTACAGATTTTCCTCCTTTTGGTGCAATCCAAACTGGAACTAAATCATTTTCTTCAAGTTCTTTTCTTGTAAAGTTTTCACCTTCTTTTCCATCTGCATTTAAACTATCAAAAGTTGTTCCCATTCCATACAAAGATTCTAATGTTGGCATATCTTTTGAATATGGATTTTCTGAACTAAATGCTGAGTTTAATTCTTTTATAGTTGAACTCAATGTAGGTTCTTTATTTACTTTTCCTGGTAATGAACTTAAGTCTATTCTTGTAAATTTTCCATCTGATGTATCATCAGTTTGTTCTTCTCTAATTATACCAGAGTATTTATTACCTTCACTATAATCAACTCTTTCTTTTTCTTCTTCACCGAAAGGAGCAGATTCAGTTAACTTATTATCAGTATCTTTCTTAACCTCATCATTTGATTCATCAGTTGGTATTGAAAGATTAGTTTCTTTACTATCTCTTACTTTTAGTTGTTCATTTTTTACAGAATATATTTCCTCATCAGATGTAGATTTATCTTCAACTTCTTCATCAATCTTTTTATTCTTTTTAAGTAAGTCTTTTGTTTTATTTTTTAATTCATCAATCTTTTCTTTTGCTTGAGATTGTACAAGTTGTAATTTATCCTCTTCAGGTTCATTATTTTTTGCATTACGAATTGTAGTTGAATATGGTTCAAATGAACTATACTCATATGATTGATTTGATGCAACATTTGAACCAAGTGATATTGGAGAACCAAATAAAGTATCTCTTACTTTATCTTTAACAAGGGATATACCCTGTCCAATAATATTTCTTCCAATAGTTCTAAAGTTACCACCACCTGTTTGTTTTAAAAATTTACCAAATTCAGTTCCAGCTGCATCGTTTTTTATTTTACCAAGAGTAATCATGGTATCAGGTTCTTTTCCTTTTTGTAACTCACCAGTCCCATCAACGTATGTTGGTATTGGAGAACCAGGAATACCTAATTTAGAATTTACACCATCTCGTGCTTCGGATAAAGAATTTACTTGTCCACCAAAAAGAGCTCTACCAAATCCTCCACCAGTGATTGCACCTAAACCCTTTCCAATTAATCCACCATCACCACCTTCGCCACCGGTAGCTCCTTTCATTTTTTCAACTGAAGGTGTACTTCTTATTGCAATACGAGTTGATTCGTTACCATATATTAGAGGATTATTAATATCAACTGCAGATTTTATTCTAATACCACTTGTTTCTTGTTCAATCAAAGTTTCTGTATCTGCTTTGACAGAAGAATAGTTAGTACCGTATTTGTACGAACTTTGGTCATTAAATAATTCCATAATTGTTCTTGCCATATTATTCTCCTATCTATCCATACTTGATACATTTGCTGCTTCTGCATCTGTTGATTTTGCTAATTCTCTACCTGCTTTTTCTCTATCAATTTGTACAACTCTTGGTGTTGCTAAATGTTCTCTAATTAATACTAATTCATTATGCATTTGTGTCTGTACATCAGTTCCACCTTCACCAAATAATGAATTTGATGCAGCATCAATCATTCCACCAATAGAATCTGCTACTCCTGTTACTGCCGCACCTACTGATAAACTTAGTGAAACATCTTCAAGTTTTTCTAATTTTTCGGTATCTAAAGTTTGTAATTCTGCATTTAATCTTCCTATACCCTCTGCAAAACTATTAATTGCCATTGCATTTTTAGATAAAGAAGAAGTATTAATTGCACCAATTTTTTCTATAAAACTCACAACTTTTCCACCACCTAATAGTGCAGCTATACCAAGTGCTCCTATACCAACTGCTAACATATTAAATGAAAACCCAACTGCAACTAGAGCCGCCGCTTTTTCGAGTGTTATTACAGATAACATATCTGTTAATCCACCAAATACAGCAGTCGCTACACTTGCAATTCCACCAAGTGCAGAGCTAAGTACAGTTCCAAAGGCTTCAATTGCCGGAGCGGCTAAATTTAATGCAAATCCTATTGCCATAAATCCAAGAGCAACTGCTCCCAATCCAAGTAAAGTTGCAGGATTTGCCATGGCTGCCAAACCAGTTGCTAGAGAACTAAAGAATCCAACAATTGCTGGTCCCGCCGCCGTAACTGTGGTTGTTACTGCAGTACCTACTGAGGTTATACCAGTCGCCACACCTCCAAATAAACTTGAAATACCAAGACCAGCTACTTTTCCAAGAGAAGCTAAAAGAAGGAAACCACCTGCAGCTTGTGCTAGTCCTGGTAAGAATCCATAAACCGCAGACATCGCTGCTTCTCCTAAAGTATTAAATGTATCAGTTCCCGCTTCTGATAACTCATTTAGAGAACCTTGATTGGTAACCATTTTTTGCATTTCTGCAACAGAAACACCTAATAAATCAGCTGTCTGTTTTTTCTGATAATAGTTCATTCTCTCAAACTCAGCTATACCACCTATTTGTTTAAGAGTTTCTGCAGTTGCTTCTGCTAAACTACCATCAAATGCCAATTGTCTAGCTTTTGATAAATTGATATTTCTACCTAACATTGCAGATAGTTCTAATTCTTTTGTTATGGATGTTTCAAAATCTAATAAATTATCAGCTATACCAGATATTTGAGCAAATTCAACACCCAACTTTTTAGCAGCACCAACCGCTTCAATAATATTTCTACCACCATCTTTACCAAATAATGCAAATTCTTCTGTGGATTTTGCTAACTCACCCATCATAGAAGCAACATTAATATTATTCATCTCCGCAAAACTTCTTGCACCAGATGCTAAACTTATTGCAGTATCTTCTGAACCATTATTAAGATATTGAAGAGATGTTAGTAAAGTTGCAGATTCACCTGCAGTAATACCCATATTATGTGCTATGGCTAGTGTACTAGCTTGTAATCTCAGAGTAACTTTTTCAGTTGAACCTAATTGTTCTGATAAATCTTTTCCTGCCTCTGCAGCTCCATCGAATGCAAATGATAATAGAGTAGATTGAGCTCCTAATTCTGTTACACCTCTTCCTACATTACCAAGTGTTTTATTAACTTCAAAAAACTTCTCTAGTACTTTACCTGTTATAAGTAAAACACCACCCATTATACCATATATATTTGTCATATGATGCAGAGCAGTTTGAACATTTTCAGAAAATGCTTGCATTTTTCCTTTTAGTTCTTCATTTGCTGCTGCACTTCTATCTAATACTTCTTTTTGTTCTTTGGTTTTACCCGCTAATGATGTTGCTTCAGTATTTTGATTTTTTATTTTATCTAGTATATCTTGATTAGCACCGTCTATTGATGATAATTTACTGAGTTGTATTTCATATTCCTTAGTTAAGGCTTCTAATTGAGCTTCATCTTCAACTGTTAAATCTGAAATTTGTCGTGATGTATCAAGTATGGTATCAATTTGATTAATTTCTTCTTTACTTAAATCACCTGCACTTCTTGCTATATTAAGTACTTCCTGTTGTTGGTTTTTAAAATCTCTATATGAACCTGAGATTCCACCGATACTTTTTTCCATATCGGAGAATTTGTTTAGATTTTCAGATAAAAGTTTTTCAGCTTCTATTTTTAAGTCAATGAGTTCTTTCTCTCTTTTAAATTCGGCATCTTTATTTTTCTTAAAGCGCATATCATTCTTCTGCCTGAAATCCGCTATTCGTTTTTCTGCAGCTTCTATTTGCTTAAGAACCTCTAATCTACTTGCCATCAGCTATATTACCTTTTTATTGGTTTTTGACCTAATCTTTTAGCTTTCTTGTTATACCTCTCAATTGATTTTGTTAAATCATCAGTATCTTTCTTTAGTTTTTCTAGATTAGCAACAATTTCTTTTGGCATACCTTGTTGTTTAACTTGTTTGATAATTCTATCAGCAGTACCATTTTTTAAATTATCAAATACATCTCCGAAAAAACGAGATACCATGTTTAATTCATCTATTTTATTTTTGGACATAATATTGGTTTCCTTTATATAGTTTTATTCTACTATAAATATAGGGTAAAAAAAAAGTGAGGATGTTATTTCCTCACTCTTACATTCGGTCCTCTTGGACCACTTTTTTTGTTTGATTTATCGTATTGTTCTTTTTCCTTCTTCTTAGCATCTACTAACTTTTTGAAATAGAACCTTCTCCAATGAATTGGCATGGTATAAACTTCTGACCAAGTAAATCCATTACCATAGTTAACCATTTCCCAAATCTGATTATGAAGTTGAATCGAGTAATCAGTCGGTAGGGTAAAAAAACCCGGCACCTAACGGTATATCAAGTGCCTCCTTTTCACCTGTTATATCAGAAGTAAACTGATATGTTAAATCCAAATCTGGAGATAAATCTTTTACATAATTTCTTAAACTTCTTGAATCTCTAGCTAATAAACCATTTTTTACAAAGTTATTAATGAATCCTGTATCACTATTTCCATCAACTTCTTGAATCATATGTCTTAAACGAGTAGTGATATCTTGAGAAACAGATTCTCCTTTTTGTATTCTTTGTAGTGCTTGTATTTCGGCTGAAATATCTTTTTCATCCTTATGAGTTAATAACTTAAAAATAACTTTCTTTTTTGCAATAGGTAATTCAAATTCATATCTATTATTATGATTGAATAATTCATTGTTTGATTCTTTGATTTGTACTTTTGATAAGTCTATTACTGTTTTTTGTTTTTCACCTGTAAAAGGGTCTATCACTTCTACATTGTAATCTTTACCATATCCTAAAATACGAGTTGCTAATAAAATAGCATTCTTATCACCGATTAAAATATCATCAACTTTAATATCTTTTTGAACCACAATTGATTCGAAGAGTTTGTCAAGTACCACCCCCTTCCTTATCAAATTTTGTGATGCAAGTATATCTTCTTCTTTTGCTGTCATATACTTGATTTCAACACTACCCTTTGATAATGGGTTTGATTCTTCGTAACATTTACCTTTTGAAGGTAAATCTATTATTTCCGTAGGAAAATCGTAATTTGCCATAACATTTAATTTATTTGTTTGTATATAAATATATAACTTTTAAAAAGTTGGAATAAAGACATAAAAAAAGTTCTCACTAAGAGAACTTTTTCCTTTATAAAAATATGTTGAATATGTATTAGAATTCTAAAACTGCGTAATCATAAGATAATGTTAATGAAATCTCGACTGGGTCAGTTGAGTTTGCCCAATCTAAATCATTAAATACTGCATTATTGATAAATGCACCTTTAAGAGTCCATTGTTCAATTTTATCACCAACTGGTCCTAATAGGTAACATTGGATATCTTTCTTATAGAAATCTGCATATCCATCTCTACCAGTTAGAGATTCGTGAGATAATCTCACCCATTCCATTACCGCTTGAGCTCCACTAGGAACGATTGGGTCATATAGAGTAATCTCTACATCTTGCCATTCACCTTTTCCTTTAAGTTTTCTTTTAACGTTAATGTGGTCTAGTGTAACAGTTTCAAATTGAATTGAAGGTCTGTTTGCTGTTTTTATAAGATATGAAGGGATACCATCGATTTCCATGATGAATCTATTCTTCATCTTCGGTTCGAAGTTGGTATAAAACATATCGTTAAATTCTAATACTTCTGCCATTTTGTTTTCTCCTAATTATATTCTACTATAAATATAGTTCTTTTTTATTTTTAATTAATTTAAGCTGAGAACGATGCTCCAGTCGGTAATATATTGAAATCTAACACGATGAATTCAGCAGTTTTTGTTGGTTGTAGGTAAATTGCCCCAGCCAATATGTTTCTGTCGATTACATCAGGTGTGTTGTTTGATTCATCCATCACCACTCTAAATGCATAAAGTCCTTGTCTTTGTTGTATTCCTTCTAAATAAGGATTCACAGTATTTAAGAATCTACTTCTTGTTTGAGAAGTGTTTTGTTCGAATACTAAGTATCTTGAAGTTGAAGCAATATACTTCTTAACTTTAATCATTAATCTTCTTACATTGATTCTATCTAAAGCAGATGCCTTATCTTGTAAAGTTTTTTGTCCAAACGCTACGATACCTTCACCAGGGAACTGAGCAATTGGATTAATCTTTCCTTCATATAATGTATCTCTTTCAGAATGTGTTAATCTGTTTAATACAGATACCGCACCTACGATACCACCTCTGTTTAACCCAGCAGGTGCAAACCACTCAGCTGCAACTGCATCATTAGCAGCATAAATTCCAGGCATCAATACTGATGGTGGAACTGCAGTAAGTTTGTTTGTATTTCTATCTATTGTTTTAACCCATGGGTAGTAAACACCAACGTAGTTAGAATCTACTGCTTCACCTTGTGTAATTGCTTGAGCTATTGTATCTGCTCCATCAGTTGCATCACCAATGAAGAATGCATCTTCTCTAGCTTCTACCATATCAACTACTTTATCAAATACATAAGAGTGTAATCTTCTTACAACACCAGGTACAGATACTAAGTTGATATCAAAATCATCTGGATTAGATACTGCGTTGATTGCTTTTACATAAGCAACTGAACCACTATCAGTTGAACCACCTAAGTTAAATCCTTGTGAGTTTCCAGCACCCCAATCAGAATCACCATATTTAGCTTCTTTGATTGTTGGGTTACTACCATCGAATCCACTTTGGAATCCAACGATAAACTGTCTCTTGTTAATATCTGCAGTAGTATCTGATGTAGATATTGTATATCCAAAGTTTTTAGTTGAAAGAACTCCTCCAACGATTGCAGTAATGTTAGCATCGAATGAGAAAGCAGTGTTTCCACCAGTAGTTGCACTACTTGGGATTGGAGCTAGATAATTGTTATTATTAATTTTAACTTGTGCAGTTTCTAAATCAATACCACTATATTGTACTGAATTAGATGATGTGTTGTTTTCTGAACCTGTCGCAAATATTACTGCAGGTACTCTAGATTCATCACTTCCAAGGAAAATTGGATTACTATAAGCTCCATGTCCAAATGGTGCTGCAGTTATCGGGAATGTACCCTCTTCACTACACTCTACTCTAATAAAGTTTGAGTAGTTAGGGTAATCACCATTTTCTGTTTGTTTTCCATTAGCATCGATTGTAAGGTTTCTATCACCAATTACTTTTTTGATATAGTTTGGAGATGCAGGGTCTAAGTTCAAGTTATTGAATGTTTCAAGTACACTACTTCTTTTATTTATATCACTATATTTTCTAACTACAACTGAGAATGTTGCATAATCAGTAGAGTTCGAAGAACCTGCTGCTTTTACGTTAAAAATACCAATTTTGTATTCTTTATTATAGTTAGTACCATCACCTAAAGTGTGGAATCTAAATAAGTCATGTCTTTCACCAGAAATCAATTGTGATTGTATGTAAGGAGTGGAAGCGAATTGACAATCGTTTGGAAAAACATTATCACTTAGTTCTACAATTTGGATATCATCATGTGTTGCTGCTGAAGCACTTGCCGCAGTACTTTCGAAGTAATTATAAACATATGCATCTTTACTTCCTCTTGGGTTACTTCCAAATACACTTTCTAAATCATTTCCAGCTGATGGGTCAATAGATGCTGATATAGCTACTGCTGAACCAGTTAAATCAATATTCAATTCATCTGCTGCTGCAGAAGCACTTGTTGCAGTTGAGCCTCCAAGTGTTCCTTTTCCATTATGAGTTTCGAATAGTGTTCCAACTATCTTTCCACCTGCTTGAATACCAAGTGGAACTGTTTGTGTATAACCACCTATATTTCCTACACGAACAATAGTTACTGTTCCTGCTTCTCTTAGGTAGTTTTGTACGGTATATCCTGTATAGTATGAACCATCAGGTGTACCAAATTTTTCTTCAAATTCTGATTGTGTATTAACAACGGTTGGTACGAATGCAGGTCCTTTATGGAAAGGTCCAATTATTGCTGCTCCGATTTCTCCAATCCCTTGTGATAAGAAAGAAAGGTCGTTTTCTCTCGTAAATACACCAGGTGATACAATTTTTTCTGCCATTTTATTTACTCCTTGTTATGTTTTTTGTATTATGATACTCTTATATAAGTATTAATAAGTTTATTCAAAATATAATTTTTACTATTTACTATCTTCAATATTTTCAGTTTCTTTTTTTGCCGGTATAAATTCGTTTGTATTTGGGTCATAATTACCATCCCCATATTTTTCATTTAAACCTTGAAAAAGTTTATTTTCTTCTTCTATTAAAGCTTGATGTTCATCAAAAATACCTTTTTCTAGATTTTCAATTTCAGTAACTCTTCTTTTCTTTTCGATTTGTAGTTGACCTAATCTTGTAAATACGTTAGCTACGTTTTGTCTTAAGGTATTTATTTGTGAAACTTCTTCTTCTGTAAACTTGATTTGTTCTGCCATTTTGATATATTTAAGTTAATCTTTTGTTTGTATATATAAATATATAGTTTTTTACTAAACGTAATTTTTTATGCTGGCCATGCAGCTACTGTAATAGCAGTATTATTACCACCAACAGTTGTGTATGGAGACCTTAATCCTGATTGTATATTTCTAACTCTTGCATAATATGTTCCAGCTGCAATATTACCAGATAATTGCATAGTTGTTGCATTCCAATTTGTTTCATCAATTAATGGTGAACTAAAATCAGAATTATTATCTACTTGAATATCATATCCTGTAATACCACCAGAATCAGTATCAGCAGTACCTCCACTCCATGATAAATTCGGATGTGAGTATGATACACTTGTTGGTGCAGTTGGTCCATCAAAATCTGAATGTGAATTTGTTCCTTTGTTGTGTGTTATATAACCATTAGCTATATATGTGTCTGTATTTGATACATCTAAAGATACTATTTCTACATCTTCTTCAACAACTTCAATTGATTCAATTGTTACTTCTTCTATTTTAGAATTGTCATTATTATCATATTTTACTTTTATTAAAACATCTCCTTCACTTAATAGGTGAGTTCTTTTAAATCTATATTCACCACCTTCTAATACTAAGAAAGGATGCTCTGATGTACATTTTACATCTCCATTATTTATATCATAATATTTACTTGCAAATGAGAAAACTACATTTTCAACTTCTACTGTAACTTTTTCTTCTTTTAATTCAGTAGAATTCCATTCCATATATTTAGTATCTCCAAAATCTCCCAATCCAAGAAAAGAATATCCTTGTAATTTCATTCCTTCTTCTAAATCTCCTATTTCAATAAATGAACCATCTTCTAATGTTACTGGTGTATCTGATGTTAAACATAATCCTGTTGTGTTACCATCGTAAGTATCTATTGAATAAACTGGTTTATCTTTATTTACACCATACCCATTATCTGCACCAATGTGGTCGTTATATCCATCTGCAAAAACTCCTCTAATAGTATGTGTTATTGCTCCATCTAAAATTCCATCTGAATTATCCATTGCTGCTACATCAAATGTTGCAGATAATCCACTATTAGTATTTAATGATATTTTTGAACCTACTGGAATTGTCCAAGTTACATTTCCACTATAAACTGCATTATGTGTTCCAAAATTTGAACCTCCTCCTGTCGAACCTATTGTATATGTTTCTGTTGTACTTTCTACTGCGTATGTGAATCCACTCATAGAATCAATTGAATCAACTGCAAATGAAGATAAAGTAATATTATCACCTCCACTTGGTGAACCTCCTTTAATAGTACCTAGTGATACATTAGAGTTTTGTGTTACACCATTTGCTCCCGCCAAATTGTTTAATGAAAGAGTATCTCCTGAAATTAATGTTGCCATATATTTTCCCTATATATTATAAATATTAAGAAAATCTTCAATCCACTTATTCTTATTGGTGTAATTACTAATCATAAATTCTTTTAATAATTTAAACCACTTGTTTCTTTCGGAATGAGGAGTTTCTATTAACTTACTATAAATATCATCAAATTCTTTTTTAGATGAAGCTCTATATGGATATTCAAAATCACTACACCATGTTTTATGTAAAATTGGTAACTTACCATAATCAACTGATTCAAAAATGGAGTATCCAAATGGTTCATTTGTAAATGCTGAATGAGATATTCCCCAATCCATATTATAAAAGGTATCTTTAAATTTAGAATTATAATGATATATTTTTGATTTAGATGTATCTAATTTAGTACCTTGTTTCCAAACTATACTAAATTCAACAGAATTTGTAAATATAAAAGATTTTAATCTATCTAAGTAATGTGGATTTTTTCTACCTTCACATCTTGAAGCAAATCCAATTGTATTAGATTCTGATAAAGGTAAGTTTTGTTTAAACTCATAAAAGTTTGGTATATTTGTATTTTCAAATAAAATATCAAAAAGACCAATCCATATGGAATGAGTTGCCCATTCATTTATTTCCTTTTCCCAACTTGAATCTAAATAAGGATGCCAACCAAGTGATGCATCTGTTCCAATTTGTGATTTTAAAATATGGTCTACTGAGTTGTGTAATATATTAGAGTGTATTTTATCTTTATTATCTACTAATATTTTCATTGGAGTATAATGACCATGTAGTATATTAATTCTTCTTGCATTTTTACAAAGATTTTCTGCAAACTCTACATCATCACCATGCCAATGAGCTTCTATTGGAAAATCATAATCTCCATATTCTTTTGGTTTGTTTCTGTGTATAAGAAGAATCGGTTTTACATCTAATTTAGGTGCAACCAATTCCATCCATAGATTTACCCAAGTATCAGTACCAGCATTTACCCAAGGGCCACCACCAGTTGTATAATAAACATCGTACATTAACCTCTATTGAATTTTAATTGAAATACTTTATGATTTTGATTTAGTTCTGTTAAAGAAAGTGCTTTATTATAAATTAATAAACCACCAAATCTCCAAGTTCCTCCTCTATCACCACTACCACTACCAGTTGAAGTAGAACCAATAGTATTATATGAAAATACTGATGTATCATTCATTGTATATGGAGAACCTATATTTGAACCATTAATATAATTTTGTGCAGTAGTTCCATTCCACACTACTGTCCAATTATTCCAAGCTTGGTAATTTAAACTTTCACCATTTGAAAAGTAATCATGATTCCCAACAGTACCACCATTGGTTTCTGCTTCAGTTCTATAATTAGTTGACCCACTATCGTTTTTTACTGCCCAATAATTTACATATTTTCCACCAAAGAGTGCATGAGATGCTGCATATTGTGAACTTGCATCATAATCAGTCCAAAACCAAACAGACATTGTTCTTGCATCATCATCTGTATCAAATGTTATTGTTGAACTTAATGATATTCTTCTAAGTGCACTACTATTATTAGTCTCAACTTGAATGTATGGATGTTGATTTGCTGGTGTTTGAACCATTGAAGAATTATCTAATGTTCCATTTACACCATTTGAAAATGCAGACGGTGCCATGTTTGTTAAAGCAGTTCCACTTACATATGAATTTATATTATTAACATCATAATATAATTGAAGTTGGTCTTTTACAATTTGAGGATTAATTTGTAACTTTGTACCCCTTGCCTTTGAAATTTGGATACTCATAGTGTTTTATTTTTTTACGATTATAATTCCTGCAAATGTTGTTGAGAATGTTACAGTTACTCTGTTTGTAGAATCAGTTTTTATTGTTGATGGTAATTCTTGTAATGAAGTTGCAGTATTCCATGCTTGAACAATTGGATATTGTTCACTCAAGTTGTGGTCTACTGCATATGAAGATGCTCCACTAACTGTTTCTTTGTGAGTTGTTAAATTTGTTATTTGTGCTGAACCAGATAATACACCAT
>Ga0206123_10002267_pt1 | contig 16951 bp, 16 predicted proteins | sample Helgoland_Spring_2_FD_160086 | JGI IMG/M metagenome (GOLD analysis project Ga0206123, IMG submission 160086) | Pelagic subsurface seawater microbial communities from Kabeltonne, Helgoland, North Sea - Helgoland_Spring_Bloom_20160316_1 | ecosystem: Environmental > Aquatic > Marine > Epipelagic ...
GGTACGGTCACTAAGTCGAAGTTCGATAACAAATACGGTTGTCAAGAATCTGCAGTAGATGCGATTCGTCGTGCAACAGATGTGATGATTGCTGGTAAAGTAGCGGTTGTTGCGGGTTACGGTGATGTAGGTAAAGGTACTGCGGCTTCATTGCGCGGTGCAGGTGCTCGTGTTATTGTGACAGAGATCGATCCTATTTGTGCACTTCAAGCAGCAATGGACGGATTCGAAGTAAAACGAATGGCAAATGCTATTCCACGCGCTCAAATCGTAGTTACAGCAACAGGTAATAAAGACATCATCAGCGAAGAGCACTTCAAGTTGATGAACGATAAAACTATCGTTTGTAACATCGGCCACTTCGACAACGAAATCGATATGGCATGGTTGAACGGCAACTACAGCGATACGAAGAAAGTGATCAAGCCACAGGTGGATCTGTACAATGTAGACGGTAACGAGATCATCGTTCTTGCAGAAGGCCGTTTGGTAAACCTTGGTTGTGCTACAGGTCACCCATCATTTGTAATGTCAAACAGCTTTACCAACCAAACATTAGCTCAGATCGAGCTTTGGTTGCGTAGCGATCAATATGAGAATAAGGTATATACGCTTCCAAAACACCTCGACGAAAAGGTTGCTGCATTGCACCTTGAGAAGATTGGTGTGGAGCTTGAAACCCTTCGCAGCGATCAGGCCGATTACATCGGTGTGAAAGTCGAAGGCCCATTCAAGCCAGAGCAATACCGCTACTAAGAAATTTTTCAACTACGGGGCCGCGTTGCGGCCCCGTATCGTTTTCCGCCAATTCTTTGAAATTTGGCATAGTTTTTCTGACTTTGATACCTAGAATAATCCCGTGACCCCTCATAACAGGTCTAATTAATCAATTAATTACCTGTCCGATTTTTAGCGAAGTCTACAAATTCCGAAGTTGACATCAAAAGAAAAGCCGACTGTATAAGTCGGCTTTTTATCTTTCGAAAAAAGGTAATACTAGGTTCTTTTTAATATTTCCTCTTCCACATCGTATATAGGCATCCCTTTTCGTTTTAACAGGAAGGCTTGGGCATAAACGATTACCTCTCGCCATCTGCGAACATATGCTTTGACCAAGTTCCCGATGTACTTTATTCGTATTGGAAAAACCTCTAATTCTACATACTCAAGTAGGTCTTGAAATTTCTCATACTTCAATAACAGACGTTCAGTTTTAAAGATATACTGATTTCTCTTTGATATACTCGAGTGATGAAACATATTCATGGCAACCGAGTCCAAGAAAATCTTGACTGGGATTCTTACTATTGCACCCAAATCCTTAGAAGGCTCACATCCTTTGACAGAGGCACTTTTTGGAGTAACAATGTAATGGTATTCTCCCTCATCATTGAACAAAACCATTTTATAACTAAAATCCCCGAGGCGAGATCTTAAAATCCTAGGTATGAAGGAAATCTGTTTTTCAAACATTTCGATTATCCTAGAATTAGGTTTAATTCTATTCTCTAGAAAATAGTAACCGTCTAGCTTATCGCTTTCCTTGTCACGATATTCAGCAATGTGCTTTTCTTTATTCTTAAAATACTTTCTGTTCTCAGGATTAATGTTAAATCCACTTTCTGAGGACCAGGAATCTCCACTAAGCATAATCTTCAACTCCGCATTTTGTAGAAGTTCATTTTCATTTAAATAGCTCTCTAACATGAAGGGGTCATTTACCAAATTGTTCATACCATAGACGTCTTTATGAAGGTGACAATGGTTAGACGCAAATGGAACGGCATACTTAGGCTTCACAGCTTCCATAAAGAGGGCAAAGCTCCTACTGTAATGATTCTTATCGTCAAAATTATAGTCACCAGATTCTAATGTATAACAAACTCGGTCATTTGCACTACTGTGAGATCGTAAGGCGAAGTCAAATGGTCCATGTCTTTTTATTATTGATCGTAACGCGGCTCCCGCAATTTTACAATCATTAGCATTGAACAACTTCATATCTGGCGTCTCAACGACTAAGGCGGAATCGTTCAAGAATAAACCAAACTGGTATGGCGTTATTTTGATATCTCCTAAATCAAATGTCTCACCATGCTTTAACAACTTGATATTCTTAAAGCCTATAGACTTGAGATCGTTGACACTTCTTTTATTGGGCTCGTCATGTGTAATAATTAAGGTGTCCTTAGAAAACAACTTTTTTAGGGATGGACCATGCCAATGATCCCAATGTACATGCGTGATATAAATAGCGTCTACTTTTAAGTTATGCAAAGAACTTCTATCAACTGGAGGGTAATTCCACCAACTTCTCCAGTAACAGCTTCCGATGAGCCATGGATCTATGATTAAAGAATTATGTTTTGTTTTAATTAGAGCACTCGCATGCGATAGATATTTAATTTCTGTCATCTTAAAATAAATTTTTAACTCATTTTAGAAGCTATTATTTTTTGGCCCAAACATTCTTTGTTGATTTTTCTTCTTTCATTATCGAACCAACCCCATTTGTTGAAATAACGAATAGCAGACTCGATATGAATCTTGAAAAGGTTAATATTTTTTCCGCTACCTTTTTCTTCTCTATGTACGACTGAGGTTTTAGCGAAAAAATAAGGATAGGTACCATTTTTCCATAAACGTCTTGAGAGATCTATGTCTTCTGTATACATGAAAAATCGTGAATCAAAAAAACCAATATCATCAATTACACTCGAACGAAAAAGTAAAAAACAACCGCTTAAAAACGGAGCTTTAAAAATTCCCGATTCATAATTCATTTGCTGCAATTCGAGGCGTTGATTAATCTTATTCTTTAAAAAAAAGAATGGCAATCTTCTCCCAATTAAATCTAAAGGACCAGGTAAAAGTTTGGCAGATTTCTGAATTTTTCCATTAGTGTAATATACCTTAGGCATTACACAGCCAGCTTGTTCGTTTTTATCCAAAAAGCCAACTAACTCTGAAACCACATCGCCAGTAAATATAATGTCCGGATTAACTATCAAATGATAATCCGCAAACTTCGAATATAAATCAAATATCATATTATGAGAAACTCCAAAACCTGGATTCTTAGAGTTATGAAGATAGGTCCAACCTAGATTTTCAAATACCTCCTTGGACTCAGAGGTTGGACTATTATCTACAACAACTTTATATTTTGGATTAGTATAACTCAAAGAAACAGATAACGCCTTTATATCTGATACTTTCATTTTGTAAGCAACGAGACCTACACCAAAAATACTCATATATCTTGCATTTTTAATAAGTACTTACCGTATCCGCTTTTAACGAGTGGCTCAGCAATTTGCTTAAGCTGATCCGCATTAATGAAGCCTTGCTGGTATGCAATCTCTTCTATACAACCCACTTTCAAGCCTTGGCGCTCCTCAATTACCTCAACGAATTTACCTGCTTGCGCAAGACTCGCAAAAGTACCGGTATCCAACCACGCCGTTCCGCGGTCCAAGACACATACCTCAAGCTCGCCCCACGCCAAATATTGTTTGTTGACGTCTGTAATCTCGAGCTCACCGCGCGGTGACGACTTGAGGTTTTTCGCTATTTCCACCACTCTATTGTCGTAGAAGTATAATCCAGGAACTGCGTAATCGCTCTTCGGTGCTACTGGCTTCTCCTCAATAGAAAGCACCTTCATGTTGCCGTCAAAATCAACCACACCATAGCGTTCCGGATCACTTACACGGTAAGCGAATACTACTCCACCACTTTGATTCTTGCTCTCCATAAGTACTCGCCCCATGGAAGAGCCGTAGAATATGTTGTCCCCTAGAATCAAGGCGACACTATCGTCCCCGATGAACTCTTCACCCAAAATGAAGGCTTGAGCCAACCCTTCGGGGTTCTCCTGTATGGTATAGGTGAATTCACAACCCAAACGGCTTCCGTCGCCCAAAAGCTTTTGGAACAATGGTGCATCGTGGGGCGTAGTAATGATTAGAATCTCGCGAATACCGGCCTGCATCAAGGTGCTCAGCGGGTAGTAAATCATCGGCTTGTCGTACACCGGCATAAGTTGCTTGCTGACGGCTAAGGTGAGCGGGTGTAGACGGGTACCCGATCCTCCAGCGAGTATTATTCCTTTCATATTACCAAAGAGTTTTTAGGTTTAGTTGGTTTAGTTTTGGTAATTGTTTGTCTTTTTCGGAAAGCTCTAATTTTTGTACGGGCCATTCGATGTTCAGCTCTTCATCATTCCAGATGATTCCACCATCATGTTCGGATGAGTAATAATTATCAACCTTGTACTGAAATATGGTATTATCCTCGAGCGCAACAAAGGCATGTGCAAAGCCCCTTGGTATAAGAAACTGGAGATGGTTAGAATCAGAGAGCTCCACTCCATACCATTGTTTGAATGTCGGTGAATCTGGTCTTAAGTCTACTGCAACATCGTAAGCGGCGCCTCTTACTACTCGTACTATTTTGCTCTGAGCGGCTTCACCCTTTTGAAAATGAAGGCCTCGGAGAGTCCCCCTCGATGAAAAGCTTTGATTGTCCTGTATGAAATTATACTTCTGCCCAACTATTTCATTAAACCTTCTATCATTAAACGACTCATAAAAATAACCACGGCCGTCTTCGAATACTTTTGGCTCCAAAACAAATGCATCAGTCAATACAATTTTTACAACGTTCATTATGAAACAGCGTACATGTTATGGTAATACTCTTGATACGTCCCTGAGGTTACGTTTTTCAACCACTCGGCATTGCTCAGATACCAATCAATGGTGATGGCCAGTCCTTCTTCAAAGGTGACGCTTGGCGCCCAGCCCAATTCTTTGTTGATCTTAGTCGCATCTATAGCATACCTGCGGTCGTGTCCCGGACGGTCTTTCACGTAGGCAATAAGTTTCTCGCTGCTGCCTTTGTCACGGCCCAATTTCTCGTCCATCTGCGCGCAGAGCACCTTGATCAAATCAAGATTCGTCCATTCGTTGAACCCGCCAATATTGTAGGTCTCACCATTTTTACCTTCATGGTACACCAGGTCAATGGCACGTGCGTGATCCACCACATACAACCAATCGCGGGTGTACTGGCCATCGCCATACACAGGTAATGGTTTTTCTTCTACGATATTGTTGATGAAGAGTGGGATGAGTTTTTCAGGGAATTGGTTCTGGCCGTAGTTGTTCGAACAGTTGGTTACCACATAAGGGATACCGTATGTCTCGCCATACGCACGGACGAAGTGGTCAGAAGATGCTTTCGACGCACTGTATGGGCTGTTTGGGTCGTAGGCCGTGGTCTCTTCAAACAAGCCTTCCTTTCCCAACGTTCCATATACTTCGTCGGTACTGATGTGGTAGAAGCGCTTGCCTTCGAAATCTGTATGAATACGCTTGAAGCTGTTGAGCAAATTCACCGTACCTAAAATATTGGTACGCACAAATGCCAATGGATCCTTGATGGAACGGTCCACATGACTCTCGGCCGCTAAGTGAATGACCCCTTCTGGCTGGTATTTGTCAAACAACGCATCAACGGCTGCAGAATCCACGATATCCACGCGCTCAAACACATAGTTTGGGGCACTTTCGATATCGCTCAAGTTCTCGAGGTTCCCGGCGTAGGTCAGCACATCCACATTGATGATGCGGTAGTCGCTGTATTTGTTTACAAACAAGCGAACGACGTGAGAGCCAATAAATCCGGCACCGCCGGTGATGATGATGTTCTTCATTTATTTCTTGATAACGTTCGTGCTTCGACTTAAATGGGCCTTATGCTTTCACACCGATATATTCGGCTTGGTCTCTGCGAAGGGTTTCAAGCTCATTTAATCTAGTTTTAGATTATAGTGTTTCTTGTACCATTCAATAAAATTTTTCACTCCTTTCTCCACGGAAGTCTCTGGTTTAAAACCAATGTATTTTTCTAACTCCATAGTACTAGCATGTGTAGCAGGAACATCGCCAGGTTGAATATCCATCATCTCATATTTACCTTTTCTTCCCATTGCTAGTTCAACCGCTTCTATATAACGCATAAGTTCTACTGGTGAGCCATTACCGATATTGAAAATTCTATAAGGCGAAGAAGAAGTATCAATTCTCGGCTTATCGCTAACCCAATCCGTATTGCGTTTTGGAGGTTTGACAATCAGCCGAGTTATACTCTCAACAATATCATCTACATACGTAAAGTCTCTAATCATTTTTCCATGATTAAAAACTTTAATGGACTCGCCTTTTCTAATCGCTTCCGCAAACAGAAATAACGCCATATCTGGTCTACCCCAAGGACCATAAACTGTAAAAAATCTCAATCCTGACGTCGGTAAATCAAATAAATGAGAATAACTATGCGCCATCATCTCATTTGCTTTTTTAGTAGCAGCATATAACGCCATTGGGTGTTCAGTAGGCATTGATTCACGCAATGGCATTGCTGTATTCAATCCATATACAGAACTTGTACTGGCATAAACTAAATGTTTTACATCACTATGGCGAGACCCTTCAAGAATGGATAAAAATCCGTCTATATTGGAATGGGAGTATGCCAATGGGTTATCAATACTATACCTAACTCCTGCCTGTGCTGCAAGATTAATAACATAGTCGAACTTCTCGGCTTGCATCATCTTAACAATGTAATGATGATCTGCTAAATCCGTTTTAATGAATCTAAGATTGTTATGGATATTAGAAGATACAAAAGCGTTTAGTTCTATTTGCTCTTTCTTGATACCTAAATACTCCAACCTTGAATATTTCAAATTAATATCATAGTAATCATTTATGATGTCCAAACCAACAACATCGTAGCCGTCATTAACCAATCTCTTTGTTACGTGAAACCCTATAAATCCAGCCGTGCCAGTTACTAATATTTTTGCCATTTATAATACTTTTTCAGGTATGTTATCGCCTATTCCGTAATAATCAAACCCTATTTCCGCTAGGGTTTCTCTGCGGTAGAGGTTACGTCCGTCGAACAAGACCTTACCGTTCATCACCTCGGCAACCTTGTCCCAGTCCGGCACGCGGAATTCTGTCCATTCGGTGATCAGTGCCAGAGCATCGGCGCCTTGTGCTGCCTCTTCGGCACTCGCGCAGTAGGTAATGCTATCCCCGAGCTGGTGCTTGGCTTCTTCCATGGCAACTGGATCGTACGCACGAACGTGTGCACCGGCGCTGGTCAATAGGTTCGCGTTCACCACAGACGGTGCTTCGCGCATATCGTCGGTGTTTGGCTTGAAGGACAATCCCCAAAATGCAATGGTCTTGCCCTCTAGCTTGCCGCCGAAGTAGGCGTTAATCTTATTATAGAGCACACTTTTTTGTGCATCGTTGACCTGTTCTACCGCTTCTAAGATGCGCATGGTGTGGCCGTTTTCACGTCCGGTGCGGGCCAAGGCCTTGACATCCTTTGGGAAACAAGAACCGCCGTATCCAATACCTGGGTAAATGAACTTATTGCCGATGCGCGGATCAGAGCCGATGCCCTTGCGTACCCAGTTCACATCTGCACCCATCTTCTCACACAAATTGGCAATATCGTTCATGAAGGAAATCTTCGTGGCCAACATTGCGTTTGCCGCATATTTGGTCATCTCCGCAGAAGGAATGTCCATGAAGATCACTGGGTGGCCGTTCAAGGTGAACGGACGGTAGAGTTTGTCCAATATTTTTTGAGCCTGCTCGCTATCTACACCGACCACAATGCGGTCGGGCTTCATGAAGTCTTGAATGGCTGCGCCTTCTTTCAAGAACTCAGGGTTGGAAGCCACGTCGAAGCCGAATGAAACACCGCGAGTGTCCAAGGTCGATGCTACAGCGCCACGTACTTTTTCAGCCGTGCCCACAGGAACCGTGGATTTCGTGATCACAACAAGGTAATCTTCCATGCATTGGCCGATAGATTTTGCAACGGCAAGCACGTATTGAAGGTCTGCAGAGCCGTCCTCTCCTGGGGGTGTTCCCACAGCGATGAAGGCTGCGGCTGAGCCCTTGATGCCTTCAGAAAGGTCGGTGGTAAAGTGTAATCTACCCTTTTCAAAGTTGCTGAGAACGATGTCCTTTAGTCCAGGCTCGTAAATAGGGAGGATACCATTGTTCAGGCCATCGATTTTCTTGTGGTCAATATCCACGCAGCTCACCTCGATGCCCACGTCCGCCAAACAGGCGCCGGTCACCAAGCCTACGTAGCCAGTGCCTATTATTACTACCTTCATACTGTTAGAAATCGCCTTTTTTGAGCTGGACACCAGGCATAATTCGTCTGCGAGATTTTTTTCCTAAGATATCATAAAAGGATTCCGCTAAATAATCACCTGTACCAGGTCTCTTAACCCAAATATTCTCCTCCGAAAAAGTCTCGCCAGGAGATACCTCTTTTATTGTACAAACACTAGCAAAAGCAAAGTCGCTAGTAACTTTTTCTCTTGGCAAAGCTCTTTTTGACCCACCTAACATTTTATAAACCGTATGTGCAGAATAAAGTAACTCCTTACATTCAAGTTCATCCATCGAACATATGATATCTGGCCCTTGACGATATTTCGAATCCGTATAATGTCGTTCTAAAATGGAAGCCCCATTCGCAACAGCTGCAATACATGCTAGATTATCTAATGTATGATCACTAAGACCAAAAGGCAAGTCGGGAAATGCCTCGTGTAATTCTAACATAGCGCCAATTCGGACTTCCTCAGGGAACGTTGGATAAAGGTTTGTAGTATGAAGCAAAGCCAGCGGTGTATTATGTCTTAAAAAAATTGCCACAGACCGTTTAATAGACTCAAGATCATTCATGCCGGTGCTAAGAATAGTAGGTCTATTAAAACTCGCTACTAGTTCAAGTAATGGATAATTGTTACATTCCCCACTACCAATTTTAATTGCTTGAACGTCCATATTGTTTAGGCGCAAAGCAGCGGCTCTTGAAAACGCAGAAGACATATAAATCATTCCCTTTTTCTCCACATAATTCTTCAATTCATATTCTTCAATCTCGCTTAAAGAACAATCGTCCATTATTTCATAGATGTTTTTATTTGTGTTACCTGGAATAGTCAGTTTTGCATCAGCAGTCATCTCATCTTCTACTATGTGCGTTTGAAATTTAACAACTTCTACACCGGATCTAGCGGCAGAATCGACCATCTCTTTTGCAACATTAATATCCCCACCATGATTAATTCCGATTTCTGCTATAATTAAAGGGCTACTACCTGATCCAACTGAACGGTGACCTATTTTAAATTCCATTTTCTAAAAGTGTTTTGGCAATTATATAATCTCTTTCTTCATCAATATCTAAATCAAGGCAATAAGAATTTGTAGGAAATGATATTACTCTTGATGGGAATAATGTCTGCTCTATCCTCAATGTTTTCGCTGTGATAGCATAACCCAATCCATTTTCCTTAACTAAAATAGAGTTTACGTCTTGACTTCTTGTTCCAAAACTATAATCAATTGGGCTCACAAGGTCATCTAAACCCATCTGTGATATCTTCGATGTTCTACTCACGCACATTAGCATTTCGCCCTGTTTCAATAACTTTGCCCGCTCAATAAAATCTGTGAGCAACCTGTGGGTTCGAAATGGAGAGGTAACCTGCCACAAAAATATTATTGTATCGTCACTAATTCTACTTCGATCCAACCACTCAAGGAGTACTTCTGAGGTTGTTGCAAAATCATTGGAAAGATCCGCATTCCTCAACTCAAAGCTAACATCTAACCCTTCGGCCTCGCAAAAATATTCTTTATTATTTGTGCTCAGAACAATCTTATTAAATCCAACATCTCCCAATAACATCAAGGTCCGTCTTATCAAAGAAATCCCTCCTATTTGTAAGCGATTCTTATCTTTCAATCTTTTTGAACCAGAACGAGCTGGCACAAAGGCTATTGTTTGTATCATTTTTTATTAGTTTTTGTCAACTTCGTCCAAACTAAACTTTGAGCACAATCAAGCGGAAATGAAGGACACAAATAATTATCTTCACTGTCATAGCAATCTCGTAAAGCTTTTTTTAAATCCTTGAAATTATCTAATAATAGCCCTGTTTCACCAAAGTACTCTTTGTGAACATCTATATTGCTCAAAAGTAACTTACAGCCGCTATTCGCTGCTTCAAGCGAAGCTCTCGAAAGTCCTTCGCTTAGACTCATCAATATGAAATACTCATGAAATGCAAAATAAGGACTTGGATCAATAGATTCAGTAATAAATTCAATATTGCATTTGAAGTGACATTTACTCACATACTCCTCTAATTTTACTCGTAAAACGCCATCTCCTATCACTGTCAAACTGACATTTGTTGTGCCATGAAACTCGGAAATAAATGCTTTGACCGTTTCAAGAACTCTTTTTCGCGGAATTATTGACGCAACTATTAGAAACGTATTTTTTCTTTTAATTAATTCGTGATCTAGCCGCTCATCGATGAAGTTTGGTATGACTTTTATTTTCTGATAAATATGCGAAGTGTCCCGATATTCCTCTTTCATGGTCTTCGACAATGCATAAATAACATCCGCACGATGCAGTATTAATTTATGGAATTCATACAGTAGAACGCCTCGATACTTGCCGAATGTATCAGTGTAGTTTTCCCTATTGTTCGCTCTCAAGTAGATAATGCTCCTTCCTTTTGAAAGAATATTCACCAAATCCACTTTCAAATCAAACGAAATTTTTGTTTTGGCCTTGCTAAATGTGTTTAGTAAAAACCACATTTTCAAATAAGTAGAGGAAACTTTAATTTTCTCATTCAAGTTATCCTCATGTAAGGATGTCCATCTAGTAATCAGAGAGCAGTTTGAATTATTTTTTATGTGAAGGTTCTGAAAGGCCAAAGCGCCAAGACTAGGGCCCTGACGTTTTAGCGCGCTTACTAAAACAGCTATTTCTTCCATTCAAACAAATTTACTATGGCCTCAGCGCGTTTTTCCCAAGTATATTCTCTTTTTAATTTATCTCGAGCGTTTTGACTTAGCGTCCTGGCTAGATCGGGATTTGATTTAATTGATTGGATAGCATTAGCCCATTGTTCAAAATCATCTGACTGGACCAATAGCGCGTCGACTTTATCTACCAGAACTTCTCGAATTACAGGGTAATTGGATACAACCATAGGAACATTAAAGGACATGTATTCAAAAATTTTTAATGGGCTCATAAAATTTAATGTATTTAAGCCATTATCCAACCTCAGATCATTCTGATATGGAGCAAGCAATATATCCGCATTTTTCACGAGAGATAATATTGCACTTTTACTCTTCCATCCGTGAAAAATAACATTACTATAGCCAGTCCCTACTTCTTTAAAAGTTTCATCTATCGTACCAACTACATGAAAGTCCAAATCTGTAAAGTTTTCAGCTAACTTCAAGATCCACTCAATTCCTCGACCTCGACCTGTACTGCCAACATAAATCGCTTTTGGCTTGATTTTAATTTCTGCTCGAACATCATCAAAATTAACTAGATTGCTTCCGTCATGCAGAACGAAAATCTTTTCCGAAGAATTTAATTCGCGCCCGATTATTCTCTTTAGGGCAGCGCTAATAGCAAGCACTGGTATAGAATTACGCTTAATTAATGCTTTTAGCCACAGTCTGTTGAGCGGTTCATGTGCTTCAAAAATCATCTGAGTAGATGAAAATGGTAGCAAAGTCAGACAAATACTGAGTCTAGACCTTGTAAGAATAGGTGTTGACAAAAGAAACCTCTTACGTCGGATTAAAGCAATTAAGAACTTAATATTAGAGTATTTTCTATTTGCTATTTTAACCGGCAACTCTATAACATCTTCGTGCAACATTGAAGATTTTTGACCAGAAAATGACTTGTATATTAAATGAACGAGAACACCCTGCTTAGCCAAAGCATTAACCTGATTCTCTACATGTATCGAATTGGCTTTTTTCTCAGGGAAATAATCAGGAGCTATGTATATTAGCTTTTTCATCATATGGTTACTTGCTGTAAAGTCGATATTTAGTTAAAAGCCAATTCCCGGGTATTTAAAAACTTTGGATCTGTCCGGTATTTCTTTGATGCGGGCCTCTATCTTATAAATCGTCATTAACCTGAACCATGTATCCCATAAGTCACTTTGATGGAACTTTCTATGAGATGGAGACCAATGAGTCTCTAATCTTTCAAACGATTCGTAAAAAAACAGAAAGCGTATTGCGCTTTTCAATCTCGGTATATTAAAATTACGAGCCGTGTATTTTAAAATTGGCCAAATACTTGTGAAATATGATTTGATATACACCGATTCGCAAAATCCTCCATCTATATTTTGCTCTAAAATTAAGCTATTGAGTAATTTTAAAAGAGCCTTACGGATGTGACTACTATTAGATGATCTACTCAAAAGTGATACTGCATCAAAATCATAGCAACCACCGCCTCCAATGCGAGGTCCAAAATGCCCCTGCACATCTTGACTTTGTAATATTGCCATGAAGTCTATCTCAACGGGAGGTTCTCTATTGAAATAATTGTAAATCTCATATTGATGGTAACCATTTTGCATTTGATAAGTAATATGACGTGTACCCCACAGACCTTGATTATTCATGCTCTCATCCATAAAATCAAACCATTCCTCCAGACGCGAATCGGTCCTATTTAAACTGTCGTTATAAATTAAAATAGCCAAAAACATAGCGAAATTTCCCGAGCCTGGCCGTCCTGTATGACAACCATGGCTTTTGAGGTAATCGCGAACAGGAATCAAACTAATTTCTTTAGCTTTTTCCCCTTTCCATTGATAAACATCATAGTAGTTACGATAACTAAGATAAAAGCATAACAATTGCAAGTAACTTTTAGAAGCCGCTAAATCTAGTGCATCGGCACTGCTCTCTATCGCCAACAAATGCTCATCAATTTTACTACTCAATCGCTCATTTAAAGGTGTCTTTGGATTGATGGTTATATTAAGATATTCTCGAAAAAGCTCTCCGAACAAAGAACTACCCGACCCCAGAAATAATTCGTCCGCCGCTAAGCTATCAATATATTCTACAATTTTTCGTTCTATTGTGGTCATAATACAATGGTATTAGCGTGATTATGTAAAGGGATATCGGCAGTACTTTTAGAGACGTTTGACCATAAAAGAAAATATCATAGATATAGATCATCAATATTGCATAAAACATCCTGCCACTTAAATAATATCTCAGCTGCAAATAAATGAAAATGAAGATACTTACAATGCTCAGCAAACCAGATTCTAAGGTCACTTGAAGAAAAGAGCTCAAATTACCTCTGTACCCAAAGTCCTTAAACAAATTATCCTCAATTCCTCCCGAGGATCCATATTTATTCGTGTACCTTCCTAATCCAGTTCCAAATAATAGTGTATGACTGCTCATGTCTTGAAATTCGTTTCGAATATTTAATAACAACGCTACCCTTCCTAGCTGAACGTTTTTATCTATGTAGGCCTCCCGCTTCGAACCTTGTAATTCTGATCCATAATCTGCCATTAAATATTCTACGGCATAAGTGAAGGGATAAACCAAGTCGACTGAACCAAATATTTTTTCCTCTCTATTTAAAGATGGGATTAGCGAAATTGCCAACGGGTAAAGTAACGCAACAAAGAAAAATCCCCGTTTGAAATTAACTTTCCCTAAAATCAGGAATAAAAACGGAAATACGAAGACAATACTACGTTTCTCATTTATTACACCGAATAAAAATAGGTACAAAAGCACCCATCGTACTTTCTTAATTTCCTTGTAATAATCGACATAAAACGCTAATATGACCGCAGGAAAAATCAATCCTATTTCTCCCGCCGTCATCGTCATAAGGCCAACAAGGTAAGATTCGTCTATACCGAAGATGAATAGCTTCAATATTGTTCCAACTATTGACATTCCAACAAGGTTTCTTAGTACATCTGGTATCACTTTTGAATCCATTTTCTCAAACAATGAAGTGAGATGAACCGCGACCAATAAGAATATTACTGGTGGAGAATATTCGATAAGATTTTGAAGAGATTTAGCACTTAGCAAAATCAAAAATAATCCCAGATACAAGAAAATATAAGATACTCTGAACTTAAGCTTATTTATATTTGTCAGAATAATTAATATAGCAAAACCTAATAATACCGCTTTTATATAAGTTTCTTGAATACCGAAAAACTGAAAAATTCCCACCATATGAACAAGGTAGAAAAACAATAGCGCAGTATTTTGATTACCTAAAGACAATTATATTGACAAACTTATGTATTCTTTTATACTTTTTATTTTCGGTGGATTTTCTATATATACTGTCGAATTGCTCAAGTTTAGATCTTCCTATAGATGCTGATTTTAAATGTGCCCGAAATATCAATGCTTTAAGATTAACCAGTGCTATGAACGACAAAATCATTAAAAATTCAATACTTTTAAAAATATATTTTGTTCGATCCGGTACTCTTTTTCTTAAATCTACAATTTCCCTAATTATTACATCAATAGGGTTCTCTTCATTGTATAACCATTCGGATAAATCATCACTATTAAGGGTTTTAGTGTTATCGTCGTCCTTGAGAACATTATCTACAGCTTCTTGAAAATCACTAAAGCAGACACTTACGTTTCTAGGTAATACCGTTTTGAAATTTTCAAATCCACTTGGCAACAGGGATACTGGTCGAAATCCAAGTAAATAGGCTTCAACAGCTGTCGTACAATCAGTATGGATGACTTTGTAAGCGTTGGTAATCAAATCATTAACGACTCCCGCCTTCGAAACTACATAGTTCTGAATTGGCAATCTATACACCGTTTCGCATTCTTCAGGATGGGGTCTTAAAAATATTGATAAATCACTTCTCGAACGAAACTCTTGAATAAATTCGATAATTAATGAGATTTTCTGATTATCAAATCTTATGAGTTCGTCCAAATTAGAAATACGTCCTGAGTAATTCTGTTTGATATGATCTTCACCTAATAAGTTATTTCCAAAACTCATATTGGTGTTTATTAAGAGAAACGACTCAGAGACATGATTCTCGTTCTGTTCAGCATCTATAAAAAATCTTGGATGTCCACTTAAAACCAACTTGGATTTACTCGAGCCCAGTTTTTTTTGGAAAAATTCTTTCTGTTTTTCACCCCAAAAAAACACAACATCCGCATATTTAACAAGAGTTTCAGAATACCTCCGTCGCAACGTGCGCCAATCTGGATAGTCTACGGCTCCTTCTTCATCCAACGAAACTATGATTCCATTCCGGGCTTTAACTAGACTATATATTTTCTCACTTTCCCCTTCATGGTAGCCCTTGTCGAAGTAGATGGCTTTATTACCAAAAATCTTTATTAGATAAAAACAAATTCTCTTCGGAGCTATAACAACGATTTCATTTAAACTCCCATTTAAGCCACTTGCTAGTGATATTTTGTATGGAAGCTCTCGAACAACTGTCTCAATTGGAATTATTATCATCGCTTAACCTTAATAAGGTATGATTTGTAATTAAACATCACGGTACTTGAACAGACAACCAAATAGCTCATGCCTAAAAGTGCGGCCGATGATATTAAGGTATTTGAAAGCCAAGTTAAACATACCATTAGTAGTGTTATTAATAAATATCTCTCAGAACCTTTCTCTAGATCTCGATAAGCCATTTTATATTTTATAAAATACAATACCAAGTATACAATACCGCCTGCAAAGAATCTGAATAACGTATCTCGATAATCAAATTGAAACAATACTATATGAGTCCCTATACCACATACAACCGGAAAAATTTTAAAGACCAATTTTTCATCTAACTCTACGGCCGCGTTAGCATTGTACCTCCATACTACTAATAAAACATATCCCACTATGAGCGGAAAATAAGCTATAATCGGAGACATAGCTTCTGCAATAAAAGTAACATATACGATTTCGACTATTAAATATCCATAAATCAATGGTATAATATACTTTAACTGCTGGAATATTGGAGCTACCGAATTACTAAGAGCCCCTTTGCGAGAAGATTTAATAATATCCATGTTTTCCTGAACACGCGGAGTAAGAAGGGGATACTTGTCTATCGCCGTTAAGGCAATTAAATAAACAAGAATCGCCAACTCCGTTTCAGACATATTTCGCTTTTCAATAAGCACAAAATAGACGAAAAAGTAGCTATCCGGTAGTCGAATAATAAACAACTTAGAACTGCTTTTGAAAAGATTCCAAATGTTATTTGTTACATAACGTAGAGAAAATGAACTTACTATATCTAGTATTGCCTTTCGATAAAGAAACAGATACACTGAATTTATAAAGACTAAAGACACCAAATATACTTCTATATCATACAACCAAAATAGAATTAACGCTAGTAAGGGTGCTGTGGCGAATATAAACGAACTTTTGCCATATTCTTCATATTCAAAACTGTAACGGTAATAATTTTGAACTAATGACTGAAGAGACATTATTATAGAATATGCGCAGGATATAAGTATGACAGAATCCTTCGTAACCAAGAACACAAAAGGAAAAGCGAGCAATTGCAAGGAAACAATAACACTGCCTACAAGGGCAAAAAGACTCTTGTACTCGTCTCGAGAACTCAATCGTAGCCCTTCATGGCCTAAATTAGATGTAAAATTTAACGTCGTATTCCTAAACAACCCAACATAAGTGAGAAACATCGCGTAATACGCCCAGTCATCCGGATTCTTTAATTTATACAATATTACTCCTAGTAACAGACTAGAGCTCCGGGTCGCTAAAAAAGAGATTAAGAAGTTAAAATATTTTTTCAACGAGTCTTAGGACTATCTTGGGGAATAATAATCTTCTACGTTTCCCAATAGGGATTTCATTTACCTTGTACGCATCGTCATGTTTAGCGATGTTTTCAAAAGTCTTTGACATCCACGGTTCAATTGTATTTCCCATGTGCATGGCTACG
>Ga0206123_10002275_pt1 | contig 16927 bp, 29 predicted proteins | sample Helgoland_Spring_2_FD_160086 | JGI IMG/M metagenome (GOLD analysis project Ga0206123, IMG submission 160086) | Pelagic subsurface seawater microbial communities from Kabeltonne, Helgoland, North Sea - Helgoland_Spring_Bloom_20160316_1 | ecosystem: Environmental > Aquatic > Marine > Epipelagic ...
GTAAGGATTTGGTCTACCTCCTACATCAAGCACGAGGTATGTCTATTTTAGACCAATCCGCGGCCGTGACCAGAGCGTAGCGACCCCAGACTTCTTAGATTTATTAAACTTTCAAGCCTATTTTAGACCAACCGCGGTCGTGACTGGAGCGTAGCGACCCCAGACTTCATTGAACCCTATGGGGGCACGTCCGCCGATTGTGCCCCAACTGTCGACAGCACCCACACCTCCTCGGACCACGAGGCCGCGCAAGCATCGCCGCCAACTCCTCGTTCTCCTCCCGATAATCTTCAACCTGCGCGAACACCCAAAGTCGCCCTGCAACCTCCTCCGCCGCCACCCCCTTCTTTTCGTTTTCATCGTTCTGGTGAAAGACCTTCAGATGATCGCAGAACTGCAGGTACATGCCCTCGGGGATCTTTTCCGAGTGCTCGTCCAATTGTGCCATCATGTCGAAGATACGTTCTTCAACGGTCATTCGCGGTTGCCCCAAGCCTTGAGTGTACATCGTTCTTCCCTTTTTTTGGTATCTTTCTCACTTTTCGTCACCGACTTAGGACCCCAAAGTCCAACGTGCCCCCTTAGACCCCCGTTCTTTCTCATCCCCACTCTTCCTCGTCACTATCATAAATACTACACCGAATACCAGTAGACTACCAGCCACTATCACCTCTATCATCTACTCTTATTCCATTTTATTTTACCACGTAGTTCTTGTAGCTTTTGTAGCACGCACCATTTTCCCACATCTTATTGTATTACAAGTTTTTTTTTCAAATCTAAAGAGTCTTTAAAACTTTACATTTGAAATTTATATTTAACCCAAGCCTTGAGTGTACATAGTTGTATGTAGGTTTACTAATCAACATAAACAGCCTTGGGGCGATCCCGGGATAAAGTGGGGATTACCACATTTAACAGTTTCTTTTTGTGGACAACCGAAAGACGACGGTGACACCTGGACAAAAGTTCGCGTTTTGACGCAGCTACATTTTCCTTGTCGCGGTACTCTGTATTCACGTGCGCATCCCGACCACCCAGTCCAATAACCCTTTGTTCCCTTACATTCTTTAGCTCCATCTTTGTTTACATCATACACACACGCCTTACCACCATTCTCAGCCTTTCTAAGTGTAATCCAATTACGCTTCTGGGTACCAACAGTATCTTTGTTCTCTCTATTACATCCAGCAGAACATTGGGACCACTGACCCCATTTACCCACACAGTCTATGGGCTCTGGCTCTGGTTTTAGTTCTGATACTGATACTGGTGCTGGTGCTGGTGCTGGTGCTGGTGCTGGTGCTGGTGCTGGTGCTGGTGCTGGTGCTGGTGCTGGTGCTGGTACCAACGACCCATCTGAGTCGGACATTTGTGGTTCTTCATTCTTTTTCATGGAAAAGTATACGACTCCACCTATTAGGGCGAATGTCAAAATAAATATTATTACAACCACTAACATCTTACTATTCAATATCATTTTCTTTCAAAAGTTCTTTTAACTTTTCCTCAAAACTTTCATCCCCCTTAAACTCACAATCTGGTAACGTAGCATCCATCACATTTCCATGTGTTTCACACAATGGACAAATACCAATAGGTTCCTCACCCAAAGCATGTGTGTGCTCAGGTTGGATTTTTTTGAGCTTCGTAGCCTTCTTGACTTTTTTAGGTTTTTCGGGTCTCTCGGTTTTCTCACAATGCATTCTACAGTAATCAGAACCGGGCGCCGCACCATTCCTACATACAGTACCCTTCCCCGTCACACCCTTGCATATCTTTTTTTCAACAATTGGTTGTATATTTTTTAAATCAGCAATCTCATCGCGGAGAGAACGAACTTCTTGTAATAATTGAATAAGAACTTCGGGATCTATTGGAGACTCCATTTTTACTTAATTATTACGGATTGTTTTGTCACTTAGGTTTAATAATGTATTTCGCTTAAGGATTATATGCGTCCCAGTTCGCTGATCCACTCGGACATTTTCCATCTGATTCAACCCCAGGTCGTCTTGATTTGTTTACCGCACCTTTCGGCCAACATGCGCCGCGGGTGAGGTACCCACTACCCAAATTATAACAATCACTTGCCCCCCAGCACCCAGTGTCAGGTCGTAAATCTTTACTCCAACCTCCAGAGCTGGACGCTAAACAAGCAACCTTAATATTTTCCTCTGGATATTGATAAGAACAAGACCTTCCTTCATCGTCACCCTTATAAAGTATATCAAATTTTTTCTGAATCTGCCCGTTTCCACATTTGCCATCTTGTACCTGAGTCCAAGGCTTCCACACTCCATAACTTCCGATACACGCCTGCCTCAATAAAGAACTTGTCGATTCTGGACACTTTTTACCACCATTTTTGGGTTCTTTTATAATCGTCATACTACGTCTCCTCACACCTTTAGATGGTGGATCGTAATCAAGGACTGTTGCTCGACGTTTACCATCATCGTCGTACATTTTATTCGATTGATTTACACATCCAGCTGAACACTCACTCCACTCACCAAGTGTATACTCACAATGAACTGGTTCCGAATCCGGTTCTAATTCTGATACTGGTGCTGATACTGGTGCTGATACTGGTGCTGATACTAGTGCCGGTTCTGGTTCTGATACTGGTGTTTCTTTATTTGTATATAAATAAACCCCACCAAACACAATGCACACTAAAAGTAAAATAATTAAAACTATTACCATGTTATAATAACTCAATATTTTTTTAAAAGTCCTACATAATTAGTTTATCGCCACCATACATTACATCTATTGTTGGGTCCCAAGCTGCAGTCAAAGGACATTCATCGTTCCTCTTTACTCGTGACCCTTCCATCATCCACCCCGACGCCGCCGTGCGCCCGTTATTTCCTCCTGGATATGGAATTATTGTATAACCATCTGGAAAAGTACACTCTTTACCACCGTGTTTAGCCTTTTGTTTATGAATATATCTTTTCCCATACATACAGCTCTTATGGTCAACGTCCCAGTCATATTTCACTGCATAAACAAAACCTCCATTTGCTTTGTCCCATTCACCTTTACAATCAATTGGAACACACGGCTTACTATTAGGGCATAGAGAAGTTTCTGTTAATGGTGGACACCTTTTTCCACCATTTTGTGGTTTTTCAGTAATTTTGAGTGTTCTCGATATAGTGCCCGGACCACATTCAGTTGAACACTTTGACCAATCTGACCATTCATATTTACAATCTACTGGTTCTGGTTTGGGTTCACTAAGATCGGTCACCTGAGGCGTGATGAGATCAATCGCAGACTCTTTTTCGCTGTTTATTTTCACATACAGAAATGCACCCACACCTATAGATATGACAAATAATAATAAGAGTATTACCACAAACATTGTTACTTAATATGTATCAGAAAAAAAGTGTTAATAACTCAATATTTTTTTTTAAAAGTTCGAAAGATTTAATGTTCCGTCGAAAACAGTTTCGGGTGGGTCCCAAGTTGCAGTCAAAGGACATTCGTCATTTTTATCCACTTTTGGCCCGTAAGTAAGCCACCCCCCACCTCGGAAGCCCGGCGCTGGCCGGAACCGCTCTTCAAAGATCGGAATTAATGGATAACGATCTGGAAGAACACACTCTTTACCACCATATTTAGCCTTTTGTTTATGAATATATCTTTTTGCATATACACATTGCTTTTTATCTGTAACATTATAAAAAGCACTATCGCCATAGTCTAAAATTAAACCTCCCGTTGTTTTGTCCCATTCACCTTTACAATCAATTGGAACACACGGCTTACTATTAGGGCATGGAGAAGTTTCTGTTAATGGTGGACACCTTTTGCCACCATTTTGTGGTTTTTCAGTAATTTTGAGTGTTCTCGATATAGTGCCCGGACCACATTCAGTTGAACACTCTGACCAATCTGACCATTCATATTTACAATCTACTGGTTCTGGTTTGGGTTCACTAAGATCGTTCACCTGCGGGCTTTCTTTACCCGAAGTTGTTTCTGGTTCGGGCTCTTTTTCGCTGTTTATTTTCACATACATAAATGCACCCACACCTATAGATATGACAAATAATAATAAGAATAATACCACAAACATTGTTACTTACTATATATCAGAAAAAAATGTTAATAGTAATTTGCGATTATAGCACCAACTACCGCCATCACAAACATATACACATCATACCATGTTCCACGAACATTTCCCCATCGAATCGTGAAAAATACCGAAAGAAATATCGCAAGAGATCTTAACATAACTTCTAAGTGAACATTCATTTATAATTTACCAATATTTTTTTCATTACATACAATAAATGAACAGACCAGCTATCAATGTTGCTATCGAAGCTCTCGTCATAGGTGTGATGAATGCCACCCTCATCTACGGTATCAATAAGGTTGACCCAAGCCTAGAGTCCCCCATTCTTCACCTCATCGCGGGTGCCCTCATCCACATCATCTTCGAATACACTGGTGGTAACAAGTGGTGGTGTAAGACCACTTACTAAGCCAAACCAAACATCACCTGCAGATCACTCCGAGCCATATACAAGTCATCCAACTCGTCATTCATTTCCTGAATGAGTTCCCGATTTACAAGATTTGTTCGTTGAATGTAACTCTTGTAAAAAGCCCTCTCATCTCTGATCACACCCCCCTTCTCGCGAAGTTCCTCAATTGTGAATCGTCGAAGAGGCACATTTAACATCCGAGCCATCTCCTTGACCGCATCCCTCTTTACAGTTTCAGTGATGTTCTTCCTGATTTTAGTCTTCTTCAAACGATCTTCAACTTGCTTGATCTTCATAATAATTTCATCATAGTGCCGTAAATCATTCTCATTGGGGAGCGGTATTTGAACCGCTTGGAATGGAGGAATCACAGGAAGACTTCTAGAATCAGTCGTGGGTGGGTCACGTGCAAGACCCCCCACAGTCTCACGGTAAATACGATCCATCTCACGAATATTTCCCTCGAGTCGCATAGCAGTTTGTGCTGCACTGGACATCCCATCGTGGAGACCCTTCATGAGGTCACACATTTTCAAGTAACTCCCCTCTGGAATTGACTTGGAAATGGTATCGAGTTCGGCCATGAGGTCTCGGAGGTCTTCCATTTTTTGTTTTTGGTTTTCTTATTTTTTCAATCAACTTAGGTTTAAATTCTAGATATCCAAGCGGATCTCAACCTCGGATCAGTAGTTGTTGAATCTACAAGTTCTATATATACCTGTTTCAGTCTATCAGAATCAGTGCGTATACTAAAAAATTCAGTCTGATTTCTACATTCACTGAGGTCGCGTCTCAATTGTTGAAGTTGATTCCAGATATCGTATAAACGGAAAGGTGGAGGCCATGCTAATCCATCATAAAGGAGACTAGATGAAATAGATTCTCTCTGCTCCGGGTAAGACTTAAAGGCTTTATGCAAACATCGACATATTTTCAGATATTCACCCTCTGGTAGGTATTCTGAATTGTTGTCAATGTGTTGCATCACCTCCTTGAGGTGCTCCATTTATATACGAATAGTTTTTAATCACACGTCATCTAACTTTTCTATAGCATCTTGAAGCCACCCGATCTGTTGTGAAATAGAATCTCTGTATTTTTCCCGGAATTGATTCTCGTGAAGTAAATAACGATTATATATTCTATGTTTTACTTCTGGAGTTAATGCCTCCCACTCGGCATCATTCAGTTGCATTATTTCACAGTACTCGTATTGTGCATCAAGTTTTACACGCTTCGTCAACCGAATAAGTTTTTTATATTCAGTACGTTCCTTCTGTAAATAATCAATCTGTCCATGAAGAAAATTGTAATCCGCATCAATAGCCTTATCATAAAGTGTTTCGAAAAATAGAGGACCCTCTCCCCTTCTCATCTCCCCATAATCAAAAAGATATACCGGATCCGCTCTAGAAGAATACGCATTCTTTAGATGATTACAAATCTCCAAATATTGACCATCCCCAAACTTATCAGAGTTTTGGTCTATTATTTGCATAACTTTTAACAAATCATCCATCTTAAACACAAGACGTCTCTATTGTCTAAGTATTTTTTTCAAATACTATTTAAGGTAATGTATAAAACATCTTATGACAAATCTGAATGCCAAATTGGTGTAATACATATTGGCTACGGTGCCTTTCATAGAGCACATCAGGCCGTATACCTAGACGACTATATGGAAAAAACTGGTGACCTCCGTTGGGGTATTGTCGCCGTCAATCTGAGGAATGAAGGATTCCGAGAAATAGAAGACTATGTTTTGAAAACACCCTCACAATGTAGATTGGTGAGGTCTCATCTGGATTACGTAGATTGGACACAGAGTAGAGCAATTGCCAAACACTTACTCACACTTCCCAGTGTTCATCTCATATCTATCACTGTTACAGAAAGTGGGTATTCTCCAGGATCTCCTCTATTTGAATATCTCGCATGTGGTCTCAGAAACAGAAACTCACCCATCACAATCATGTGCTGTGACAATATCCGCCAAAATGGTCTTGTCCTCGAAACACAATTCTTAGCCTACCTCTACCAAACAAACCAACATGAACTGGCAATATGGGTCAAGAAAAATGTCAAGTTCCCATCATGTATGGTAGATAGAATTACACCCAGAACAACAGAGTTTTTGAAAGAAGAAATTGAAGAAATGTTTCCAGGTTATGGTAATAATCCCGTCCAAACAGAGGAGTATTCTCAGTGGGTCATCGAAGATAATTTTGCTTCCGCCTTCCCAGACCTATCCCTAGTGGGTGCCACAGTGACTTCAAACCTCGAACCCTATGAAGAAACAAAAATACGTATTCTCAATGGGGGACATACATCTCTCGCTTATCTCGGAGCCCTCGCGGGGTACTCCACATTTGATCAAGTGATGGCGAATTCAGTTCACCGAGAACATTTTAGAAAACTTCAAACCGAAGAGATTGTTCCATCCATAGAAACTGAAGTTCCCTTCGATCTATACGATTACATGGAACAAGTTGAAGAAAGAATTTCAAGTGAATCCAATGGTGATAGCTTGGATAGAATCTGTATGGATGGATTCACAAAGTTTCACACTTTCGTCGTTCCATCCCTACGTCGATGCTTGGAACAGGGGAAGAGACCAATTCACACATATAAAAGTATCGCAGCGTGGTACATATATGCAAGAAGGTTTGGTCGGGGGTGTACGAAGATAAAGTATAGCGAACCCAATTGGATCCTCCTAGAACCACTCCTCAGAGATAATCGAGTCGATGACTTTGTCTCAAATGAGAGATTGTGGGGGGACATTCCAAAAAAATACATCACATTTACAAGAGATCTAAAGACTATTCTACTCTCCCAAACGTACGAAAAAGAAATTGACCTCCTTGGTTAGGTTCCCTTTGACTCTACAGCTTCGGGGAGTGGGGGTAGAAAGTAAGATGAAACAAACAATACACCCAATCCCGCCACAGATGGATAATATAACGCCGTTGCCACAATAGTAACTGTAAGAAGTAGGAAAAATATGTATAAACCCCATGGGTGTACATCAAATTCCTGATACAATTTCTCGTTCCTGAGTTCAAGACGCAAGTTCTCGTCTTGAAGTTGTTTCACAGTGTTTTCGAGTTCAATGACACGCTTTTTCAATTGAGAGTGCACTCCAATTCTGGGAACATTAAACATCGTCAACGGAGTAGAGAACATTTTTCGAGATATATTTATATTATTGTAACCCAACTTAGGTATGATTTGATAAAATACCGCGAAATGATCGCTTCGCGAGGGAACCCCAATGTATAAGCCATGATAGGTCTTGGTATCCCATACACTCTGAAAATTCCCTGTAAGCTGTATGAGCCTTTTGGATTGCTCCAGTCAATTCACGCTCCGACCGTTCCGCCTCCAGCATCTCCCTCGCGAGATACTTCTCGTAGATTTCCTTTTCATTTTCAACTTCGAAGACCTTTGCACGAAGATCTGAAATTGTATAGTCTTCCAAAGTCACACCATGGGCCGTGGCAATTTCTACCAATGCGTCCACCTTGAGAGCAGGTGTTACTTCAGTCCGCTTATTTATGTTTTTGTAGTGGTTACTCACATTGTCATAGTAACACATAGTCATAATCCATTGATAACATTTATCTATACAGTTCCGATCTATAACAATTTCCTGGTCCGAAAAATCTGGTGTAACACACAACGCATTTTTGGGACCATGAAGATGCTTCATTATATTACACATCTTAAGGTATTCTCCTTCGGGGATTGAAGAAGAATTTTCATCAATGAGGCTCATAAGTTCTTGAACAGACATTCTTACATTTTACATTACAATGTCGCACTTAGGTTTGATGCAACTAAACGAATTGTTTCTACATGCTCTTCACCCCTCTCAATCAACCGATTTGCCGCTTCACCCGGAAGACATCCCTGATCTATCATTATATCTTGGATCAATAACTCTGCGGCCCTCATAACCGAATGCCCCTCATCCATTAAACTTCCCATGGTTGCCCAATCTGTGTCACTATATGGATATGGTTGTGAATAGAAATCTAAGGGTGCGCCGGATAATGCATCATTAGTCATTGGTACACTTGTATCGTACCCCAAATAAATACTGGGTTCGTATCTTAGGCCTCTGGGCTTATTTACAAGATCGTGGATGGCTTTCATAGAGTTACACATCTCTATGTAGTCCCCCTCTGGGATGGTGCCGACGTTCTTGTCTACAAGTTCCATGAGTTTACGGAGTTGTTCCATTTTTTTATATTTTATATTTTATTCAAATGACTTAGGTTGAATGTTGAAGTTGAAGACAATTTTGCCTTTGACTGAATCAATCTAAAATTGTCAAATAAAAATTGTGTATCATATTCTCTATACATTGAAGTTCTCACCTCGTCAGTCAAGTCAACCAATTCATCTAGAATTCTACGATCTCGACCACTTACCGATAAGAATGATATCAGCCTTTTACACTTCTTATAGAGAACATTTAACTGCTGATTACGAACAATTTTATCATCCATGGGAAATTCGATACCTATCTTTTCGTTACACTCATTTATGCTTTCAACTAGTTGATAATCCCGTTTCCGAACAAATCTCTGGGTAAAGAAATTGAACATGTCCTTGAATATTTCGGACATTTTTTTGGTGCGGGTGGTGGGACAGGGAGTTCAGATGGATAAAGAACTTTGTGCCAAATCAAACGCTGAACGTCTGAACACAGGGGTGCAGTAGCCTGACAAAAAGCCACCGCAAAATCGTCAGTATAGAGTGGAATGTAGTCCATTAGTCGGTATGACTTTCATCGTCACTTTCCTGAAGACTTAGGTTTCGTTCGAGCCTTTGTTTCTCGAGTTGAACATCAAGGTATACCCTATAAGGTGCATCCCATATAGCAGATTTTACCCACGTGTAAATATTCGTAAGGTAATGTGGACCCATGTCCACGGTGGTGTTAGCGATTGCCTGAAACAACATTATACTATAGAATGTCACTTCTTTTTTATACTCTTAAACATCTTTATGTATTCTGGAACCATCCAAGCAGTAAGCACTCCCACCAAAGATATAAATGAGTGAAATGGTGACATATATTATAATATTTACTAACATTAGAAAATGTCTCTTGACGACATACCTAAAAAGGTTCAGTATGTTCTTATAGATTCTAATTTTGTAAATGGAACAAATAATACATTTTCATTCGATCTCAATTTGGAATCAAATACACATGTTGAAGATATGAGTAGGGTTCTTGGTATCAAAATGGTAGACTTTTACATCACACAGGTTGGTGAAGCAAGTCCCGATGCTTCTCCAAGTAATATAGCCAAATTTGTAGATGTCGTTTGTCCGGAGATTCCAAAAGTTGCTCAAATATTGGATGAACGACACGGACAAATTCTAGCGAGAGTTCCCCTAGAAAGACATTTCGCTAAAGATTCAAGTACAGTCCTCCGCGACAAACAGTGGAAACGTTTCCAACAAAAAACCAATTATTTCAATCCTATATCTATTAAGAAACTTAACTTCAATATATATGAACAACAGGATGATGGCGATTATGTGACTCTCCAACCAGACTCAAAATGGTACATGATTCTAGAAATCACTACAGTTAATGTAAAAGAAAAACCAAAAGATCGAGAACTTCAAATCCTCATGGCACTCGAAAAACTTTTGAAAAAGATTGACACCCTCAATCATAATGTTCAAAAGTTACCAGATAAACCACCCGAAGAGAATCCCAAAAAATATTCATTTGGACTTCTTGTTGCATTTCTAGCATCCATATTGGGTGGATTTATATTTTGGGTAAATAAAAGTCCTGTTACATAAAGAATGTTACCAGGTCTGGGTGTAGGAACTATCATGAGTATATTAGCCATATGCTCAGGGACACCCCTCGAACCCCTACCACTTCTATACATTATGGCATCAGCTCGTTGGGCGTATGGAGGTGATCGTTACCTCGATGGTAAAACCGAAGACACACCCGAATCTATAGCAGGAGCTCTTCTACTAGCAAACCTAATTCTTTGGTATTCTGATCAATCCAAATATATTGCACCCGAAGTTCTTTCTATCCTGATATATCCATCATTCAAACAAAATCTACCATTACTTAAACCATTCTACGTGGGGACATTTTGGGCGGGAGCTATCAGTGTTGTACCACATCTCATAGCTCACGTGGATGTTATTGAAAATGAAACAATTGCCATGGGACTCCTCGCGTCGAGCGTGTCTAATATGGCAGACATTGAAGATGTAGAAGATGATATTAAAAATGGTATCTATACTATTCCAGCAACATTTGGTGTTACCCCCACACGCGCTCTCTCAGCTGGTCTTTTTATGGGTTCTGTATACAAAAGTGGTATTGTACCACGCGCATTACCTAAAGTTCGTCATAAGAAAACTCTCCATAGAGCTCCTCTAGTATATGTAAAATGTCCCGCACATCTTTGAGTGATGACTCAGTTGAACGTAAATTCCACTGTGTCAACATCTTAAGTTTCTTTTGCGCCATCTTGTGCTTTCTAACCTCTTCCTGGAGTTCACTTATTTTCAAAGTATCTTTTTCAGATTTACGCTGAAGACTTTCGAGGGCTGTCACCCGTCGGCGCTTTACAGGCTTAGCCCGCTCAGAACTCCCTGTCAAGTTGTAAGTATGAATAAGTGTGGTCATATATAATTATTGGTATGTATTCTTTATGCCGTAGAAGCCGCCTTTTTCTTGGGGGCAGCCTTCTTCACCGCTGGTTTAGCTTCGACTGGTGCGGATGCACCTGGACCTGGTGGACCCGCTGGACCCCGGGGACCCGCTGGACCTGGTGGACCCGCTGGACCAACTGATCCGGCACCGCCACCACCACACTGGTCGATAATCTTCGAGAGTAGGTCATACAATCGTGTTTTGTCAAGGCGGGTACGTTTGATTTCATCGTCAATCTCTTTGCGTAGAGCGTCCATTGTTATATATATAAAAGAAAGATTATCTTTATACTAAATGATCGTGATTGGACCACCACTAAATACAGGTATCGGTCATCACGCAAAGAAATATACCAATGTATTTCCAAATTCGGAATATTACATGTTTGGAAGTCAACTTCCTGAGGTTGAACATGCCTTAATTTTCATGCTTCCCATACAACCACATATAGAATATCTCAAGTATGTGCGAACACGTGTCAATAATTTAGCGTGTATGACTGTATGTGAAACTGAAACCGTACACGAGGATTATGAGCTCATCATGAAAGAATTTAAGAAAGTCGCTGTTCCTAGCGAGTTTTGTAAACGCGTTTTATCCAAACAATTTACTGAAAATGAATTCTATATTATTCACGCTCACATTCCAAAACCTAGAGAAAAACCATATACATTCTACCACATTGGGAACATTATGGATCCCCGAAAAAAGTTCCAAGATATTTTACAAGCCTTCATAAGACTGAATGAAAATAATACGAGATTAATTGTCAAAGCGACGTGTAGTCAAGATGTAGATATCAGACTTCCGAGGGTTGAAGTTATAAACGGTGTCATCTCTGATCAAGAAATGGATGACATTCACAATCGTTCAGATTGCTACGTAAACTTTTCCCACTCTGAAGGTGTAGGTATGGGGGCTATCGAAGCTGCACTGCGAGATAAACCAGTGATTATAACAAAATATGGAGGTGCACCAGAGTATGTAAAAACCCCGTACACAATTGACTGTGAACTCCAGGAGTTGGAGAAGGATGATTTCCTCTTCAAAAAGGGTATGGTTTGGGGTAAGCCAAACTTTGACCAACTCTTGGAATTCATGAGACACGCATATGACAATCGCGTTCGCCACATGGATCATGAACATACTAAAAAACTTGTTGGGGGGGAAAATATTTTACAAGAATTCCTCTTGAATGTAGTTGGTGGCGAGGGTGATGAGACCAATGAGGATCGTGCCACTCATAAGTGAATCTCTTTGTGCAATTATAGTCATAACGAGATCATCAATAACTTGAATACCGGTAGGTTTCTTGGCGATGCGGGGGACGATGATACTTATTATGATGTAAATAGCCATCGATAATATTACAGGTCTAAGACTTTCCTGGTCTAACATCTTCTTTCTATTAGTCCACTATTTTAATTTGAGATACATCAACCTTCGCCCCAATTGAATTATTCTTCACACTATGTTTTCTGCAATAATCTCCACAGATCGCTTTGAAAGAACAAGGCTTTCCAGACATCGTCACCGCACAACAAATCTTCTTGGATGTCCTTTGCTCATTTACAAGTTCAGGGGGTTTTTCTAAAACTATTATCTTTTGTGTATCCTTTTTCTGCTGATGTTTCAGGTATCGCATCTTCATCTTCCAAGTGGCATCCGCCAAAATATAACACCTATCATCTGGTTCACTAAGACGGTACATAGTCACCGCGTTAGTGAGACATTCCTGCCAAATAGTATCACGAATAACTTCCATTTTTAGAGATACTTTTTACTTTCCATCTACTGACTTAGGTTGTCAAGCTTCACCCCCTATTTCAGCCAAATATATGTCAACATTTCCTGCAAATTCCGGACAAGATTCGGTGGTTTTTTTAGTCACCATATCTTGAACATTCAATACATGCTCCTTAAATTTCTTGACATTTATACCAGTGGCATTATGAATTTGAGACTCTGTAGCAATGTCCTTCAAAGCATATAGGTAGGCCGCAGCATAGTTGGCATGAAGCACGGCGATCACCGGAGACTTATCCTGCTGCGCCGCTGTAGCATATCGAGCCGACTGTCTGACCAACTTCTCTATGGATTGTTTCATTCCCCTAGATTTGTTTTGCATAACCAAAACCAAAATGAAGATTGCCACTATGAAGTATGTATACATCTTTCCTATTCTATCTAAAGAAATTTTATATGAAACTTAAAAGAATAAATAATTATTCATGTAATGAATGTCATTGTAGGAACCACCCTTATTATAGCCGCCACTCTTATTATTTGTAAACTATTAACTCCAGTGACGAAGCCCACCAAGAAGAAGGAACCCGTCAAGAAGAAGGAACCCGTCGATAAGAAAGAGCCTGTCAAGAAGAAGGAACCCGTCGATAAGAAAGAGCCTGTCAATAAGAAAGAGCCTGTCAAGAAGAAAGAACCTGTCGAGAAGAAGGAGCCCGTTAAGAAAGTCAATCCCTATTTTGCCTTCTGTAAGGAGAAACGTCCCGAGATCATCACCGCCAATCCAGAACTCAAATTCCGTGAGATTGGTAAAAAACTTGGTGAAGAGTGGGGGAAACTTTCAGACAAGGAGAAGAGTGAGTATAGAATGTGAGTTAAAGTTTAAATTGTGTATAAATATATGGAAATACCGGTGTGTGAAATTAATGAATACCTGCTTCCCCATTATGTTCAGGCATCCGAAGAACCATTAGATGAAACATTTGAGTGTAGTATATGCTGTGACTATTCAAACAAATGTATAATATCATTACCGTGTGGTCACAAATATCACGGGGAATGTTTAAACGAATGGATTGATAATAAGTGTATATCGTGTGGTGCGAAAAGATTACGCGATACTTCTACATGTCCTATGTGTAGAGAAGAAGTTAGAATTATTCCAAATTATAATTTCTGGTTTAAACTTGGTACAGAAACATGTAACCTGATCAAATGGAATGATTTCATTCGAAAAATTTTAATACACACAAAACATGTAAAAAGGTTGGATAAAATTCAAAAATATATGAAAGTTGTAGTCATAAATAATTTAGATTTTCTCTCACGCCACAGTCTAGACTGTATTGACTATGATTTTTATAATCTCGAAAACATTAAAGAACCTTTTATCGAAGAACCCAAACGTTCATGTATACCATTCATCAAGTATAAAAGGATACTCACATTGGAAGAGAAAGTTTATATATTTAAATTTAAAATAAGACTAGAAGAATATATAGAATATTTAGAATACATTTCTAACAATATACCCAAACCCCAAATCCTTACAGATTGGTGTAAAAAAATTTACGTTTTAAAAAATAGTATATACAGATTTAGAAAGGTATGTAAGAAGTTTGAACCTAAGTTAGAGTTTTGAATTGTAATAAATATATCAAAATGACTACCCCTCCCGAATCTTATATCACTGAACTGAAAAAATTGCCTACCCGTTTCGATGTTAAAAACTTTAAACCAATGAACCTGGAAGTGGAGGACCCATTCACCGAAGACGAGTGGTGGGATGTGAAAGTACAAAAATGCTATTACGAATGTTATGATACAGATTTTAAACAATACATTGATGAATATGAAGAATGGGAAGACATTAATAAAGTAAAAGAGGATACTGAAAATCCATACAAACAATTTAAAGCATGGGAAGGGGTTATTATAAAGGGAGGTTCCCCAGTTCCATTCAAGTTTATTCATCACTTCACGAATGATGGTGACGTGGACCTCGAGGTGGACGAAGATGTAGACTGTTTGTCCGAGTTTCTCTGTGAAAAGCTCATCTGGGAAAATGATAGTGGAGATGAATCAGTGTAGGTCCAGATGTTTCCTCCTCCTCGCCGAGAATGAATACCTAAGTTAGAGTTTTGAATTGTAATAAGTATATCTAAATGGAGAGCGTCCAAAAGCTCACCCACATCGAGCACATTCTCAAGAGACCTGATTCCTACGTCGGTCCAGTTGAACTTGGCACGGAACACTACTGGGTTCTCCAAGGTGATGCATTCACCAAGAAGAATCTCAAGTATTCCCCAGCTCTCTTGAAAATCTTTGATGAAATCCTCGTCAATGCGATTGATCGCAATTCCCTCCACCCCAAGGGTGTAACCTCCATCTCCGTTTCTATCGATAAGGAACAAGGCTCTATCACGATCGAGAACAATGGACCACTTGGTGGTATCGGTGTCCGAATGCATGAGAAGGAGGGTCTATGGAACCCTGAACTCACCTTCGGTCACCTCCTCACGAGCACCAACTACGATGACAACCAAAAGCGTGTCGTTGGTGGTCGCAACGGCTATGGTGCCAAGTTGACTAACATTTACTCATCAGAGTTCTCTGTGATCATCAAGGACCACGAAGTGAAGCAGACCTACACACAGGGGTGGTCCAACAACATGACAACCTGTCACCAACCCAAGATCAAGAAGCACTCGGGTGCCACGTCATCTGTGTCTGTGACTTTCACCCCTGACTGGAAGAGATTTGGGATGTCCAAGATGGACGAGTCAATTTACCAGATTTTCCAAAAGAGGGTTTGGGATGCAAACATCTGCACGACCCCCAACTGTAAGGTGAAGTTCAATGGAGATGTTCTCCCAAAGACGTCCTTCGAAGCCTACGCAAAGATGCACGAGGGTGTCGAGAATGTGTGCTCCGTCGTATCTGACAGGTGGTCTGTATGTATCGGTCCAGCTGAGAATGGTATGGAACAGGTGTCCTTCGTAAATGGTATCTGCACGACTAAGGGTGGGAACCATGTGGATCACGTGGCATCCCTAGTGGCCAATGGAATCATCGAGGACATGGCGAAGAAGATCAAACTGAAGCCCCAACAGGTTAAGAACACGTTCAACATCTTCGTCAAGGCGACCCTCGAGAACCCAACGTTCTCGAGCCAGGTCAAGTCTGAATGCACCTCAAAGTCCCAAGACTTTGGCTCAAAGTTTGATCCCCCGAAGAACTTCATCAAGAATGCCCTAAAGACTGGGATTCAAGATGAACTTCTGGCACTCTCGAAGTTTAAGGAGATGAAGGAACTCAAAAAGTCTGACGGTGCCCGGAAGTCTAAGATTACAGGGATCCCCAAGTTGGACGACGCGAACAAGGCTGGCACCGCACAGTCTGGGAAATGTACACTCATCGTGACAGAGGGTGATTCAGCGAAGACTCTGGCGGTCGCGGGTCTCTCTGTGGTTGGAAGGGACCACTATGGGGTCTTCCCCCTCCGTGGGAAGTGTAAGAATGTGAGGGATGTCTCAGTGGCTCAACTCTCATCGAACCAGGAGTTCAACGATCTCAAGAAGATTTTGGGTCTCCAACAGGGTAAGGACTACAAAGATGTGTCCGAACTCCGTTACGGGAGGCTCATGATCATGACTGATGCAGATAACGATGGGTCCCATATCAAGGGTCTCATCCTAAACATGATCCACTACTTCTGGCCAAGTCTCCTCAAATTGGGGTTTGTCGTCTCTATGGTGACCCCAATCATCAAGGCAACCAAGGGTTCAGAGACTATGTCTTTTTACACTGATTCAGCTTTCCGAAACTGGTATGGTTCTGGGAAGGCTGGGTGGAAAATCAAGTACTACAAGGGTTTGGGTACCTCAACATCTGTGGAAGCGAGGGAATACTTCAAGAAGATTCAGGATCTCACAGTCAAGTTTGACATGGATGT
>Ga0206123_10002280_pt1 | contig 16910 bp, 27 predicted proteins | sample Helgoland_Spring_2_FD_160086 | JGI IMG/M metagenome (GOLD analysis project Ga0206123, IMG submission 160086) | Pelagic subsurface seawater microbial communities from Kabeltonne, Helgoland, North Sea - Helgoland_Spring_Bloom_20160316_1 | ecosystem: Environmental > Aquatic > Marine > Epipelagic ...
ACTCTTTTCTCGATTATGTTTGCCAATATGCAGACAACAACGAAACCCTCGTTAAAAGATCAGAAATCCTAACAAATAAAAAATACAAAGAACTTGAATCTAAGGCTGACTTGACAGATGGCCCAGTTAACCTAAAACAATTCTTCACAAAAGAATAAAAACGATTCAGGTTTTGTATAGTTATGTCCCCCGAAATAACATTCCAGCTATTATTAATAGCGTATATGATAGGCGTGATAGTCTATTGTTTTAAAAATTAAAAATATGAACTCAAAAACTTGGGCTAGGTTAAGTGGCGAGGTTGGTTATAAGCCAAAGGAAGAGATGCGCCAAATGATGCATGATGGAGGCGTTTATATACCTTATGTAACGCAGGATAATCAAGGCGATTGTGTTTACACAGTGTTGGGCGATGCTAAGACAAACAGGCTATACATGTCTATGACTAATCAGGGTGAAGTCTTTGTTGGGGCTGTAGATAGTGATACAGAAGAGGGAATGCTAGACAAAACCCCTAGAATGAATCCAGAAGATGCTGGATTATGTGTTTTTCTTGGTGATATGTTGTGTTGTTTAGCTGAAGGATGCACAAAAGAACAGGTTCTAAAGAGTTGGGACGAAGATTTTTAGACAAAGTTCTTGACTTGGGTTAATAAATGCCTTATTATTTGGGCATGAACATCAAGACGAAAAGAAATCTTCATCATTGGGATTTTCCTAACATTCAAAAAGTTGAAATCAATAATGTTTTGCAAGACATTCCAGAGTTAACCGAAGAAAACTTTTGGACTCTTCTTGATGATTACAATAAGCTTATCAAATGCTTTAATGACTCAGTAGAAATCTTAAACAAGGAAATAAAAGATCTTAAGTCTCGTTGAAATTTATAAGATTACATAAATTGCCTGTAGATCATATTCTGCGGAACACTCCTGTAGCTGGTTTTGCTTCTAGGACTTATGAATATCACGGCAAAGGTATTTCTGATTGGAGCGGTTGGAAGCGTGTCGGCGCTGATTGGCCTATCTCTTCAAAAACATATAACCAATTAGGAGATGTTTGGGTTAGCAAACCAATGTCAGAGTGGAGACCAACCAAAAAACTAGAAGAAGAATACAATGAAAAACTATAGATCAATAGGATACGGAGAAGGCGATTTCGATGCTTGGTTAGAGGATAAGCCAAAAAGCTGGGTATATGCGAATAAACATGGTTGGATAGATCTTGAAGAAACTAGGTTTCTAAATATTAGCGAAGATTTGTATGGGAGAGATAAGGTTTATTTCGAATTTAATGGAGAAGAGTATGAATCTATGGTCATATCAAGTTATAACAAACCACAAAAATAAAGAACATCAAAATAAAAGAAACAAAAGACAACAAATTCATTATTGAAAAGCAGTGGCCTATTAGCGGGGCTATTAACACGATAATCCTTAATAAGGAAGAGGTCATTCAACTAACCAAAGAGTTGATTAGGTTAGAAAAAGAGGTCATTAAATAAACATATATCGTTATTACTGTGTAAATAAGCAGTAAAGATATATTGTTATGGGTTCAAGAAATAGAGTAATTTACCAGTCAGAGTCTCTTTATGTCAGTGATGACATAAATTCTACATCTGCCTCCACCCATAATGAGCTTATTAGAGTTCAGAGTGCAAACTATGGATTCACAATCAACCGCCAAGACGTAAATCAATACGGAAATCTATCTAGAATTGACTCTTTGGTTTTAGAGTCTCCAACAGTTAATTTTGATTTCTCTTATTACTTGTCTAACGGCTCTAATGAAAATTTTCTTGGTTTTGATACAAAAGGTACATCTCAATTTGTTAGCGGCTTCTTGTCTACATCAAGCGGTAAAAACTTTTACATAATAACCTCAGAAGAAGGTCAAGACTCAACAACTTTTGAAGATGGAGACCCTTACAGTATAATCGGTATAGGTAATTCTTTTTTAAGTGATTATACAGTTGACCTTTCAGTAGGAGCACTTCCGACAGCCTCTGTAAGTTTCGAAGCTTCGAACATAAACTCTCAAAACGGTTTAGTTAGTAGCTCTCAAATAACAGGTAGCTTGCCGTCTATAACTCCTCAGAACGGAACAGTAATAAATGGAGCCGCCTCTATAAATATTCCATCGAACACTGGTCAAGGAGGTCCTACAGCACTGAGACCAGGAGATATATCACTGTCCTTTCCTGGTTTTGATGGAGGTTCCGCAGAATCTGGTACTATTTCGACCTTAAGTGGCGTCGGAGGATTCCACATACAAAGCGCATCTATTTCGATACCATTATCCAGAACTCCTATTGAGAGGGTCGGTTCAAAATTTCCGTTTGCCCGTGTTGTCGATTTTCCTGTAAACGCGACTATGTCTGTTAATGCTGTTTTAAATACAGTAGAAGCTGGGAACTTAGCTAACATGATAGCTGGTTGTGGTGGGGATTCAAATAAAGAGGTGGCTGTGACTATTAACTCTTGTGAGGGAGATCCTGCTATGTCTTGGACTCTTAAGGGTGCTACATTAGATTCAGAAAGCTGGTCTTCTTCTATAGGTTCAAACAAAGCTGTTGATTTGACGTTCGGTGTCCAGCTTGGTGGCATAGATGATCTAGAAAGAGGTATAATATATAGCGGGTCTTACAGCGAGATTCCTTTATTCACTACTGTTTATTTTGATGAGGCAAAGACTTTAGAAGCTTCTGGTATTCAAGGAGATATACCAACAAGTTGGATGTTTAACAGAACAGATATAAGCGGTGTTACATTTGGTAGTTCTCCAGAATATATAGGTAACACTGCATTTGAAGGGACAGATTTAACAGAAGTTATCATTGATGAAACCCAAGGCAATAATATTACAGGTCTTGGCATCAGATCTTTTTATAACATTGGACCAATTACAGGGATAACTATTGGTAGTAATGTAAAACGAGTAGGTAATAGTGCTTTTTCTAATGCTGGAAGAGGTGTTACTACAGTTTCTATAGATGTTGATGCCGAAGAAATTGGGGGATCTTCCTTTAGTTCTTTAATAAGCGCAAATAGTATAATATTGGGAGATAATGTAAAAAGTATAGAGAATAGCGCTTTCTATAGACCCTCTGCTCCCTACATAAACCCTGAAACTTTTTATATTGGTACTGGCGTTACTGGTATTGGGGCTGATGCTTTTAGAAGAAACAATTATGGTGGCTGGACTGGGGAATTAAATTTACCTTCGGCTATAAATATTGGGACATACGCTTTTGCGTATTGGAGTAATGTAACGGGCCTTAATCTTTCAGAAAACCTTGAAACTATCGGGGTAAGTGCTTTTGAGGGTACGGCTTCGTTAGGCTCATTAGTTATTCCAAGCGGTGTTATAAGTATTAAGACTTATGCTTTTAGGCAAAGCTTGCACTCTCCATCCGTTCCTGGCGCTCCGACCTCAAGGCCGAATGTAGAAATAAATTGCCCAACAGGGGCCTGGGATGGTCTACAAGCTTTCACGCAAACTCGCGCCGCGACATATACTATAACGGGAACTTACTATCAAGATTATACTGGCAGTAGTTGGTCTGTGGATCAGGATATTGCTCCTGGATCTACAATTATAAGCGGAACTTATTAAAAGTTCTTGACTTAGTGAATATTTCTACTACAATAAGTGGTAGATATGAATGTACTGTCAAAAACAAAAACCTATTTAATTGGCCCTATGCAATACGCAGAAGGTCGCACATGGAGAGAAGACATCTCTGAATTCCTCAATAGTATTGATGTTACTATTTTCGATCCGTATAAAAAACCATTTATTAATGCTCCAGATGAGACGGAGGCGACTCATAATGAGCTTTGTCTTCTAATGGAAGCTGGCAAAAGAAAAGCGGAATTGGACTTTAGTGGTTTCGACATGGTTGCAGACCACATGAAAAAAGTTCGTTCGTTTGACTTGTCTATGGTTGATAGAGCAGACTTTATTATTTGCTATCTTGATCCAGATGTCCCTACGTTCGGCACAATGGAAGAGTTGAGTTGGGCATGTAGGTGTAAAAAACCAACTTTTATTGTTATTGAAGGGGGGAAGAAGAAGACGCCATTCTGGGTAATGGGAATGTTTCCTCATAAATATATATACAACTCATTCGAAGAGGTTGAACAGGTTATATCAGATATAGATAGCGGAGAAACAAAAATAAGCAGCAACAGATGGAGATTATTCGAGCCAGAACTAAGATGATAGAAAATATTGTTATAGGCAACCCTGATAAATTCACGTTAGCTCTTGGTAAATACGCTTTTATTCCATCGTATAAAATACCTATTTCTTACCTTGAGTGGATTTTAAAGCAAGATATCAGCGAATCTGATAAAGAAATAATATCCAAAAGCATTGAAAAATGAGTGTTGAAGAGGTTGACTTGGGTATAGATTTTAGTATAGTTTCCGATAAGGTTATAAAAAACAAACCTAATTGGATCGATAGGGGAGACTTTTATACTTTTGGTGCCGCTTCCTACTTAGATGGAGGAGGTGAGGATTATTTAAAGAACCTCAACAAGTATAATAAAATAATTAAAAATGAATTCGGTGATATTCTAAACAAACTTATTGATTACTTCGGCGCAGAAACTCATGACAGCATAGCTCTTCCAGGATTTCACATATTCGACAGAAAAGGGAACGCAAGAAAAGCGTCAATACATAAAGACGTATCATTTAAAAAATTACCAATATTCAACCAAGACTATAAAAATGCAAAAAGTTTTACAGTTTTGATTAATAGACCAGATTGTGGGGCGGGTTTGAATGTTTGGGATGATGATTTTAATAAAACATACCATGAATATGAATTGGGCAAGATGTATGTCCACTCTGGAGGGTTGAGACACCAAATAGCCAACAATGGCAACATCAAAAAGGGAGAACAAAGGATTACTATGCAGGGTCACGTAATAACATTCAAAGGTAAAACTTACATTTACTTCTAACATATGAAAAAAAAGAAGCTTAAAAGGGAATTAGCTCGATCTGAAGCCTTAAAAACTTATGTGTTGCTAGAAAACAAAAGGATTCACGAAGAATTGGAGGATTTAAGGTTAAAATCAAATAATTTAACTGTTTATATAGTTTCAAAGAAAGAGGATGTTCTTTATGATGTGGGAGATCAAAGGACTTTGTATTATTTACCGAGAAAAGTTAATGATAATGTTGACTTCGCTGTTTTCTTTAGTTATAATGATGCTCATGATTACATCACTCAGGAAAAACTGGAGAAATCCTTCATTATGAAATCTCAAGTTATTTAAAAAATCAAAAAAATGAGTAAATGGAAAAATTCAGAGAGTTGGAATCGGGGTCAAGAAGTTGAGCGTGAGTTTGCTGATCTATTGAGAAAGCGGGACCCCGATTTCAGGAAGGCTACAAAACAAGAACAATATCGCCACATAGATTACCATTCTTATTTCGGGACTATAGATGTAAAAGCAAAGAAGAAAATAAGTAGGAGTGACAGCACTGAACAAGATGATCTAATCTGGCTTGAATTTAAAAACGTGCAGGGGAAAGAAGGTTGGTTGACTGGAGAAACAGATGTTATTGCTTTTGAAAGGGACAATGATTTTGTATTACTGCTTAGAAAGAACATATTATATTGGGCGCAAAGGAAATGTGATTTAAATAAGAAAGTTTCGTACAGTAGAGATGCTTTATATAAAGGTTATACAAGAAAAGGGCGCAATGATCTTATATCTATTGTAAAAATGGGAGACATGATGAAAGAAGTTGCTCATAGGATTTGGGAAAAGTAGGAAAATCTAAAAAATTGAAAAAGTTGGAAAAACCAAAAAGTTGAAAAAATGAAAAAAGTAAATATTCAGTGCAGTTTCGACTTTATCAATAAACCAATAAAGTTTATAGGGGACACCAAGGTATGCAATAAGTGTCTTCAACGACTACCAATTAACTGCTTTAGCCCACACTCAGCGAGCAACTACCTCAGACCAGAGTGTAAAGACTGTAATAACAAACTATCCAAACTCAGAAAAGAACTAAAAGATATTCATGGTACAGCCCCAGAGGGATACTTATGTCCAATATGTGGAGGATCTGAAGAAGAAGTTTCGGGTAAAGGAAATAAAGCAAATGGTGCTTGGGTATTAGACCATTGCCACGAAAGAGATACATTCAGAGGATGGCTATGCCACAAATGCAATAGAGGAATAGGTTGCTTCAACGACGATACAGAAAGACTTAATAAAGCTATATCATATCTCAATCAAAACAAATAAACATGTATACAAAAGAATACAAAATAAAGATACAATACAAAGACAAAGAAGAAACCCTCACAATAAGATCATACAATATAAAATGGAGTATGAAAGAATACCAAAGAAACAGAGAACCCTTTGATTGGTCTATTATACAATAATACAAATTGTTTATTGCTTTTAAATTACAAAAACAACCATTTGGATATGCATTGCAATACACGCACACATACATCCTCACATTACCCCCGTAATGGCTCCACATTACGCCCTAAGCAACACTAACAAACATAACTACCCGCACTCCCCAAAAACAACTACAACCCCCATAAACGCTAATAACAAACATACAACAAACACATAGAGATACATAGCAAAGATATAAGAAAGATATGGGAAAGATAAATGAGAAATATGATGGGATTTGTGGTGAAAATAGATTGGCGTACTTAATTAAATATAAATAAATAGATTATTATGAGTAGAATATTCAGAGAGAGTGGAGGTGTAAAGCTATATGGAAAGGGGGTTTTAGGATCTTTGTTTTCTTTTTTGGTTTTTTTGATTTGTTATAGTGCTGGGTATGTATTCGGTATAGTGGCTATTATGTTGGGGTTACGTAGTGAGCTTAATAGTATAGTTAATGGTGAAGAGGAGGAAGGGGATATAGATAAAATGATAGCAAAGATGAACGAAGAAGGGCCAAATAACTAATAATAATTTAAAAAAATCTGCAGATCGAACGTAAAGTTTTTAAATAAGTGTTTTTCGCATAGGGGTATATATAAAAAAGTTTTAAAAAAAGTGCTATGTCGGTTGATTTCGGCCAAATAATGCTATGTCTATAGATTGCCGCCAAATAAAAAACAATTAAAAATCGCCAGGTCGGGAGATTTTCGCTAAATAAACGCGAGGCCCAGGTTGAGTGACTCTGAGCCAAATAAGTGTTGACACTCGAGTTGCCCGTGTTATAATATAAGCATGATCGAAACAAACGAAAAACATTTTGCGACTAAACTTGGTGAATTCTCTGGAGACCTTCTAGGTGCCTTTATTCTTTTAGGTGTTTGCGCTGCTATACTATGGTTATCCTGGAACTATGGCCTAGTGAATTGTTCGCCCCTTACCCCGATTAAATACTGGGAAAGTTTTCTTGTTATTACAGCATACAGATCTATTGTAATGACAAAAATTAAATAGTTCTTTTCGTGGCCTTTGGGCGTCGTTCGAGCTCGTTGGTTCCATCTCGAGTATTCTCATAACCGTTCGATTCTTTTCGTTCGGTTATTTTTTTGTATTTTTATTCTTTTTTATGTTGACGGAGGGCCCTGGTGTGGTAATATTCCGCCATGACAAACAAACCAACAAGAGGTAGGCCTAAGGGTTCCACTAGTTTTAGTAACATAAGTCTAGAGGATCTCAATAATCACTTAAGGAAACATGCTACCGTAGTAGTTAGTAAGAAGTGGCTCGAGCAACTGGGTATACATATGAAAGAAAAACCAAAGAAAGTATTGACACCTGTGAGCGACGAACCTAAAATTCAGTTCAACGTAACTCATTAATATGTTTGATAAACTAATAGGACAAAAAGAAGTTAAGTCTCAACTAGGGTTTTATGCCGATCTCTTTAATCAGGGATTTGTCGTGCCACCCATCATGTTGAACGCAGCAAAGGGATTAGGCAAGACAGCGTTTGCCACCGCCTTCCATGAGGAAACCAAACAGTCAAGCAGAAAATTCATAGAAATTAATTGCGGCACAATAAGAAATGCCGAGCAATTCTTTGATCAGTTCTTCGTCCCGCAAGTTATGGGGCAAGAGGTTACTGTATTGTTTGATGAGTGTCATGCTCTACCTAAAGATTTAACTAATATATTCTTGACAGCATTTAATGTCGAGGGGGCTAAGAAAAAGCTTGTATCGGTTGCCGAGGGATTCATGGAGTTTAACTTTGAAAAGCAGGTTTATTTATTTGCGACTACCGAGCTACACAAATTGTTTGATCCTTTAAAAGATCGCCTGACCATCATTGACTTTAAGCAGTATGATGAGCAAGAGCTGGGAGAGATCATGAAGAATAAAGTTGACTGGGTAGATTATAAGGATGGGGTAATGACATCTATTGTTTCTTGTGTTAAGGGTAATGCTCGTAGTGCAATCAAACTCGCCCTCAAGATACAGGACTGGTGCAATAAAAACAGAATCAGTTCCATGTGTCATGGTGAGTGGTCTAAGATGAAGGCACACTTTAATATCCTGCCTTTTGGATTGACTAATACCGAGGTGCAGATACTTCGTGCTTTACATAAGCGCGGTGCTTGTTCATTACAGATGCTATCAGCTATTACTGGTATGTCAAGACAAGCATTGCAACAAGAAGCAGAAAACAATTTATTACGTAAGGGGTTTATGGATATAGACGGCAAGCGTAAGATCACAACAAAAGGAACACAAATACTAGAACAAATCAAATGAACGAAAATAAAAAATACATGGTGTCAGTTAACGCACGGGATATAGTCGTGGGTCTACTAGATGAAGAGACTGCAGAAGAAGATATCAACCTAGCCCATAACCTATTCAACTCACATGTTAACTATAATTATTACTGTGGCGTTATTAATTTTAATACGCTCAATAAATTCTATCGGTACTTAATCGATAAACATTTCTTAATGGTTTGGCAACCAAATAAGACATTCCGCGAAACACTCAAGACCGCAACAAACATGGCTCGAAGTGTAATTAATAACGACGTTTGCTTCAGGAACTTCATGCCCGAAATATACCAACGCGAAGTGGCCACAGCTCACAGGTACGCAGTAAGGCTAAACAATCAATAAGATTAAATAAGTAAATGTCCACAAAAGCAAATAAGAAAATGATGTATTACCTAGGTGATACTGGATGTAAGGATTGGAACCAGGCCCTCGATGATTACCTCGAATGCAAACTAACACACCCGCAAATAACTTGGCATAACTTTTATGTCGCTAGAAAAGAAGTGGTGAATTCACTTGACAAGGTAGCAGCATAACTATAAATAAACAAACAACAAATAACAAAATGACAAATAAGCAAATAACATGGGAGCAATTCCTGAGGAGAGCATCATCGCACTTTTTATGTGAGCCTTTACCAGAGGGTTTCTTAGACTTACCTGAAGAAGATATCGATGAGTTTATTAACACAAATAAAACTTGTTGGTTTAAAGATTGTGGGGATACTGAATTATATGAGATCATTGAGGTTCTTGCAAATGAAATGTCTTACTTGCATGAGAATCGGAATTTTGAATTTGACATATAAAAATAGTATTATAAAAGAACACCAACCAAATAACAAAATGAACCAAGAACAAAAAGATTACCTGCTAAAGGTAGAGGCCGAAATAAGTAAAATGTTTTATGAGATTCATGACCTATTATCAGAGGAGACAACCTACGCGATGGCCGACGGTCTCGACGCGTTGAGCTCCGAGGTGATGCCTCTATGGGAAGAGAAGGTACTTAGTGAACCAGACACATGGATAAAAGAGTGACCCAACATTAAGGTCATATGATATAGAATTAGGGTCATTAAAAAAAGATTAAAAAAGATTCAAAAAGGGGTTGACTCACCTGACCAGTCCTGTATAATGTCCCCACAACAAACCAACTAGATAATGAAAACACAAGTAAAAGCAACACCGATAATAGCATCCGATAACTTACAAGTTTCAGAGATGTCGATGGATGATAAGGGCAGAGATATGGCAACATACTTTTTGCGTGATAAGATTTACTCCAATAAGATTCAGGCAGTAGTGCGTGAGTATTTATGCAATGCAATAGACGAGCATTATAAGCATGGAGTGACTAAGCCTATCGAGGCTAAACTGTCAGCAACCGATGATAATGAAGTTGTCTTTTCTGTTCGTGACTTTGCTCAGGGATTATCAGACGATGGAGTTCGTAAAATCTTTGGTATGTATTTCCGTTCAACTAAGTCAGGATCAAATGATAGTATCGGAGGCTTTGGAGTTGGCTCGAAAGCAGGTCACGCATATACTGATACATTTAATATTATCTCTCACTTTGAGGGAGTCAAGACATCATACTCATGTATGCTTGGAGGTGGAGATCATGGAGTGCCAGTAGGTCATATCTATAAGCTCGATGAGTGTCCAACCGATGAGACTGGTATCGAGATAAATCTTTTAGTCGATACTAATAACAAAGAAAGAACGCCTCACTATTCTTCTAGGGAGACAACTGATCCTGAGAAGTTCAAGATTGAGATGATTGCCTTTCTTCAATTTGCCCATTCGCCAATCAAATTAGATATATATGGTGCGGAGTTTAATACCCCTAATCCTCGCAAATCTTGCGAGGTTGATGGTTTTACTATTAGCGTGGTAGATATGTTTACCAAAGAAGAAACAAATTATCGTGGTGATAAGTTCAAGCGTAATATTGTATCGGATTACTTTAATGGGGTAAGAGTTAAAATGGGTGATGTTGTTTATGATCACATTCAGCCAGATTATGGTATGACATTGTTAGACAATACGGCAATCACTATCACCGCTCCTATTGGATCATTCGACATCCCTATCAGCAGAGAAGGCTTAGAGGATACTGAGAGGAATAAGAAAACGTTAAGCCGAGCCAAAGTTGCATACATGAAAGTGCTAGAACAGGATGTTGAGCCATTCAGGAATCTCAGCTTTACTCAACTTGTAGATAAATATGTTGAAGATTCTCTATCAGAGTTCAGGAAAGCTAAAGGAAGTTTTTACACATATAACATGGAGTATATCTATGGTGATGTTTATGAAATGGCAAAGTCAATATGGGAAGCTACGCCTGATGATCTTGTCAATGAAACTAAAGACCTAACAAAAGATGCTAATACTGGCAAACCTATTATTGTTTCTATTCCTAACAATAGAGCATTTGATACTTGGAAGTCTAAGTTAGATACTTGGTGCAAGTTAAAAGGCGTAAAGTATTTAGGTATTAAAGAGTCGAAAGCTTATGGGCAAGAGATTACTGATTGCTACCATATCGTTAAAGCGAAATCAACTTTTAAGTTTGCTCCTGTTAAGGGTAACACTAATACAGGCACAGTATATTATCAGGCTCGATCAATAGGATCATACACGGCACTTGCACTTCACAATATCCTACGTAAAGAGTGCGACCTACCAAAAGCAAAGACACTGGAAGAAGCTAAGAAGCAAAATGAGAAACTTGCTAATCATGGTAAAAACGTAGATCACTTAAATAGATTTATTCTTTCAGCAACTAAAGGTGGTCAAACCTACCGATGTTCACCGCATCGTCACATTGCAGCCAAAGGTCTGATAAAAGACTTAAAAGAAATCGGAATTGACTTTGATGGTAGCGGTAAAATTTGGCATAGAAAAGAAAAGATTAGATTAGATAATCAAAACAAATCTATGATTGGCAAATATATTGATAAGTATTTTGAGATGGAAATTCTCAAAGAGCGCACAAAGAAAATCATTAAAAAGAATCCTGAAAAAGTCCTGCGCTTAGTCGAGATGTTCCAAAGAATTAAAGACGAGAAAATTGATGATGGTTTTACGATTCCATCCCTACGTGCAAAGGTTATTGCAGAGTTCCATCAGGATTTGTATTTCTACCGAAACTCAAAGGCTCTTACAAGGTCGGAATTAAAACAGATATTAAACCTGAAATAGATTTGACACAATCCCGCAATTACCCTACAATAACCACGTAACAACAACCAACTAAATTATGCAATACATTATAAATGACAAAAGCATCGTTTTCTTCTTTGAAGGAAAACCACTTAAAATAGCAAAGACAGATTCTTGCTATCATCGTATCATCGCCTGTTTCGATCTCCCCGAAGATCAGCAAGAGGATGCGATTAATAACATTATCCAACAGAAGGTCGGACAATTCACCAAGGATGGATTCACAATCAATCCAGTCGAAGTCACATTTGAGGGTGAGCGTTTACCTACGGCACTAGCCAACAAGGTGCGCTCGATCTCAGCCGAGGGTTTACCTGTTAAGCTGTTCGCTAAGTTCTGGGAGAATCTACAAGCCAACCCATCAGCTAATTCGGTGCGTGAGCTTTATGACTTCCTTGCTTATAAAGAACTGCCTATCACTGAGGACGGATGCTTCATTGCTTACAAGGGAGTTCAGCGTAATGGCTATTCATGTTCTGGCAATCTAAAGACTAAGGTGCTTCAGGGTGTCGTTGATAGTGCTGGTAAAATTGAAAACAATATCGGTGATACCATCGAAGTTCTCAGGCGTGATGTCGATGACAACCGAGGCAATGGATGCTCTTATGGTCTGCACGTTGGATCACTTGGGTATGCAGAATCATTCTCTCAGGGTAAACTTCTTATTGTTAAGATTAACCCTGCTGACGTAGTGAGTGTGCCACAAGATTGCTCATGCCAGAAGTGCCGTGTATCAAAGTATCAAATCCTTGATGCTTACGAGACTGAGATAACAAATGCGGTCACAGATGAAGACGGCAACCCTATCATGTCAGAAGAAGACGAGGAACATGATGAGTTTGTCGGACGTATCGAAATGTATCTGATTAAAAAAGGTAACACTCATGACGTTGTATCTATCAGGTCTATCCAGAACTCATTCTCTCCTGAATACCCTAGCAGAGTGCGAGTGCTTGATGCGCTAAACGAGTTGGGTGTCGCTTGGGGTGAGAACCGAGAAGGATACGCTGGTGGATGGTCAGACACTATCATTTAATTTCTAGTTGGTATTAGTAAAACCGCCTCTCTCCTGATATTGGTTTTCAGGGGAGGGGCAAACCTAACAAAATACAATGGAAGAAACATATACAGTAGCGTGGGCAGTATGGTGTGCCACCGATGACGAAGGAAACAACCTGAAAGACTATTGGGAGCGTTGCGAGACGTTAGAAGAAGCTCAGGAGTTATACAATAAAGTAATGGAAGACCCTGAACTATACACCGCATCAATAGGAAAAGAAATTCAATCAACAGAAGCATGATAGTAACAATTACATTAGACGCAAATAACGAATCAGAGCTAGTCAATCAACTCGATCAAATCAGCGCATCAATAACTTGCGGATCAATCGAGGACAATGAACTAATGGATGGTAGCTACCAAATAGGGCAATCAAATATAGAACTAGAACTGGTATAGCTGTAAATAGCAAATAGACAAATAGACAAACTCAGACTAACCACCTGAGTTTTTTTGTGCTATTAAACAATCATAAGTCACTTAGTATCAACGACTTAGGACCGAGCGGGGGGCACCCCGCCGTAACTCGTTGAGTATCAATGACTTACGTCATGTTAGAGAAGGTAGGGGCGGAGGGACTTGAACCCTCGACCTGCCGATTATGAGTCGGATGCTCTAACCACTGAGCTACACCCCCTTCTGTTAGATGTTAGTAATCCTCTTCTTCTAACCGATCATCCTCACAGCACTCACACAAAAAACTATTTTGATTTATTAGATCTTGGGTAGTGCCACTCATGAAGCGGACAATGTCGCCGTTGGGTGTGAAGTATCTTACCTTGTCGCTGTTAACGTCTTCAACCGATGCCTTGTCGTAGCACTCACTGCACTTTACATTCATTCCTATTACTTTAGTCATTTGTTTTATTTTGTTAGATTAGAACCATGCGGAGTAGTAAACCTTCTCACCCTTGCTTAAGACTTTACCAGCTTCTTTGATGAAGTCAAGTGTTTCTTGCTTCCTGTATGGACATTCCCTTGAATCGCCACCATAGAAGAAGCCCATAGTTTCGGGCAGTGAGTCATTCACTACGCAAGCCTCTAGTTGTTCGATATCGTGAGCGTTAAGCTCAACCTCTGCGCAGTTCCATTCTCCGCTTCCTCCCTTGGTTGTCCAGAGAGATTGCATCCATCCATCAAGCGCATTGTGTTTGCGCCAGTCTTGGATTGGATGACATGTTCCTTCTTTGTCTTTCGTGTATGCTTGTTGGTCTAATCCCATTTTTTCTTTTGTTCTATTTGTTAGTGTTTATTAGCTAGGTATATTATTAAGAAGCCTATCGCTGCAAGTGTTATTTCTACCACGGCTCTATATTAGCATGAGATTGGTTCAATGACAAACCCTGTTTTATCTTTTTTCGCAAGCCCCTTTTCAATGAGTCCAACGACAACGCCTTTCTTATCCAGGAAGCGCAAGTCGCTATCATCTCCGTCTATTACTTCATAGCCGTTCCATGTCTTAGGGAGTGAACCACGGAAGACTGCCGCGATGTTACCACCTTGTGCAAGAATCATTGTCATCTCTAAGTCAGAGCTTTCTTCGCTGCGTGAGAGTGTGAGAGAATAGTTTTTTGGCAACTCACCCGCAAGAAATTGTTCCATGCGTGTTCTGCTCTTGGTATAGTCGTAAAAGATTTGATCTTTAAACTTATCAAAGACATTCAAACCATCAAAGTGTTTCATGTTTTCCCATGGCAAGTCACTGGTTAAATTAAGACGGAAACAAGACTTCATTTCCTTACGTGCCGCAGACTTTACAGCCTTTGTTATCTCGTCAGCTAATTGAGCCATAAAGTTTTTACGATCTTTAAACACACGAATTGTTTTCTTTATTCTCGCGTCTTGAACGTTCTTCATCGCTCCGCGTCCTGCAGTATTTAAACAAGCCATTGCACAGCCTTTGCTTGCCCACTTGCACACGTTAAAGCCGCTTACTTTACTTGGCGCAAGGTGGATGCCGAATGTTTTCCATCCTTTCTTTTCTCCCTTGGCAGTCTTACTATTTCCAGTGTTGAGTATTTTTTGCATGTCAGTATTTTATCAGTTTGGGTTAATTAAGTCAATGGTTATTTTACGAGGTTAAAGCCCAACAAGCCAAGAACAACGTCATGAGATACCTTGAATCTAGCAGAACCCTCTAACTCTTGCCAGCTTTGAATCTTACCCTTAGCATCAGCAGGAAAAATGAACGTCTCAGAGCCCCCGTGGTCAAGTGCTAGATCAACAGAGGAGAGAATAACAAATTTCGTTTGGCGTTTTCTTTTAGTCTCTCTGCTTCTTTCTATGTATCTAACGGGTGAAGATAGCTTGTAGAGTTTGGCGTTCCCTCTAAAGTCTTCAGATACGTCTTTGATTAGCTCGGCAGTGTTTGGCTTTGTCTTTGTCATGGTTACATTATAGCAGAATGGCGAACCATAGCAACTCTTTTTTAATGTTTTTTAATCTTTTTTTTTCACAAGTTGGGAGGTCTATTTGTGAAATTTTACCTAACACTTTCTAACAACGTTTTTATTATACGTAACTCGTTCATTGTCAACGACTTAGGGGCGGGTGCCTCCCGCCGCGCCGTAACTCGTTGAGTATCAACGACTTACAACTGTTAGACTCTAACAAAGAAACCCCCGCCCTGTTAGGGGCGAGGGCTGTTAGGGTTGCGCTTACGCTGGGAGAACTAAGCCTGTCTCATTATCGACTGTTAGGTTAGGCGAGTGACCTGCGACGCGGTCAAACACGCTCTGCATGTTCATTGTCCTGCTAGGCAACTTGGACATATCGCCGCCCTTGAGATTCTCGGTGCAAGCATTGTAGAGATTCCACAAGTGGTTACCCTTAAACTCCGCGTGGCGAGGTGCTTCGAATTCTTTCGCGGTCTTATAAACATCACGGGCAGAAAATGCCTTAGAGTCTACCAGATCTATCAGAAGGTCAGAGGCTTGCTGGCGGTTGATCTCAGTGCCTTGATAAGCCATGATGCGGTTGGTCATGTCAGTCCAGTGAGAAGTGACGCGACCCATAGCAGTGGACAACACGCGGGGAAGATCTGTTAGGATGCGCGGGGTGTGACGACGGGCTAACTTCACATCAGAAGAGAAGCAAAGATTATCACAGACCATCATCTGGTTACCGATGCAGATAGCGGAAGCAAAAGCCTTGTCATGACTATTGCGGAGACCTAACACAAGCTTGCGATCATCGCCCTCGATACCCTTGCCAGTGATAGCAAAGCCGCCGAAGTAACGAAGGTCACCGCGTGAGAGACCATGCTCCTCTTCAGTGATTTCTAAACCAGCGCGTTCGAGAGCTTTGCGGGTATAGTCCACAAGCGTCGCGTGTGGGATTGGCGTGTGGGTATCAGTTCCCGCTGGCGTGTGGAGCTTTGCGAGGTCTGATGCTTCGATTGGATTTTTGGACATTATAAGTGACATAGTATTATTTTTTTCTAGTTTGGATTAAGTGCGCCTTTCGTGACTGCAAAGACATTATAGCCTAAAAGATTCTTTTAGACAAGCACTTTTGGCATAAAAGATCATTTTTTTTTAGTGTTCCACGGAATGTTCCACAGCAGCTCCAAACGAAAAAGTGCCAAATAGACTGTTAGACGTTTCTGTTATTACAAGTCACTTATTATCAACGAGTTACGTTTCTGTTAGGGTACGTAAGTCACTCAGTATCAACGACTTACGGCGGGGCGGGGGGCACCCGCCCCTAACTCGTTCAGTATCAATGAGTTACCACAGTTTCCAAACGACCAACAGAAAAAAGAATATTAGTATTACTTCCATTTGTCATCCTCACAGATTGCTTCAGCCATTGCCAGGAAACTCATCACAATCAAAGTTGTTAGAGTGGCACAGACCATC
>Ga0206123_10002283_pt1 | contig 16901 bp, 21 predicted proteins | sample Helgoland_Spring_2_FD_160086 | JGI IMG/M metagenome (GOLD analysis project Ga0206123, IMG submission 160086) | Pelagic subsurface seawater microbial communities from Kabeltonne, Helgoland, North Sea - Helgoland_Spring_Bloom_20160316_1 | ecosystem: Environmental > Aquatic > Marine > Epipelagic ...
CGTGAAGTTGATGTAAAGATTTCAAATAATAATAAAAAAATAACAAAAGACAAAGTATTGGCCAAAACAAAGATAATTAGAGATATAGATGAAAGTAATAATGAGATTAAAACTGCTACTGAAAAAATAGCACATATAGATGCCTTAGAAAATTATAATACTAATAATTTAAATAATTATTATTACTATGATAAGGAGTTACATAAAATAAATGATGTTATAATAATATTAGATATAATAATAAGTAATTTCAAGGATTATAGAATAAATTTGTATAAGGAACATATATTGAAGAGATTGATAGAGAAGACTAATAATTATATTAAGGATTTGTGTCATGAGGAAACTAAAAAGTTCAAATTAGATTATATGATAAATCAACAGAAGGATATAATACATATTAATTGGTTGATTCATAATGTTACAAATGATAATATAGAGCAAGTTATATCAATAAATCAGGCATCTGGGTTCCAAAGATTTGTAATATCATTGGCATTAAGAATGAGTTTATATTCAAATACACAATGCGAGCAGATATTTATTGATGAGGGATTTACGGCATGTGATAAGCAGAACTTGTCATTGGTGCCTGGATTTTTAAAGAATTTACTCAATACATTTAGTGGGGTTGTAATAATGTCACATATAGATGTTATTAAGGAAAGTATGGATATAGTGACAAATATAGAATATAATAATAAAACAAAAACATCTAATATAAATTATAATATTTAAAGATATTACATTATTATAGTATAAAATAATGGCGTATCCATATATATCTAGTAATATATGTGGAAGTTTAGGGGAACAATTATTTCAGATAGCAAATGTATTTAAATTTGTGAAAGAATCGCGAAAAAATAAGATAAGGAGAAAGGTTGTTTTTAAGAAGACTGAAAATAGATATTGGGATACTATATTTAATGGAATATTTAAGATATATGACGAGGGTGTATATAATAACATTGATTTTTTAGAATTACATGATGATTTAGAAAGCTACTATGATAATAAATCACATATAAAATTAACAAATTGCTGTAATATATTTGACGAAAATATAAAGGAAAGAATGGTGAGAATAATATATAATGACGAGGATTTAATGTATGGTGCATATTATAAATATAGAAATATACTTGATCATTTTGGTGAAGATACAAACGATAATGATATGGTATCGATAGAATATAATAATAAATTAGATAAGGAATATTATATAAATGGAGTTGAACATGTAGGAATTAAGAATCTAGTATTTTTTTGTAAAAATAAGGATGAGTGTAAGACAATATTTTCGAGGGGTAAATATAATATATATTATGTAGAAAATATGGATGCTGAGGAAGAGATAATATTATTTTCAATGTTTAAGAACAATATTATATATGGGTCTATGAATATTTTATGGGCTAGTTACATTAGTCATTATGATAATAAGATAGTTGTAGCTCCTGAAATAATGAAGGATAATGGATATAATAACATAACAACTTATTTATAGTTATATGATGGCTTTAATTTTATTTAATTTATTTTTATCAATATTGTTATACAATGCGTTGAAGCAATTTTGTAAATTTAAAAAATCATATTCGTTGTAAATTATTTCATAGTAATATTTCAATTGATAATTACAGTATCTTTTATTATCAAGTTTAAAAATCATTTCTTTGTATACTTCTATATCGCCAAAAAGGTTATCGGTATCGTAAACAGATAATATTAGATTAGTATTATCTGTATATTGTAATATATATTCTTTATTAAATATGGGGAAATTATTATTATTAATAACATCAGTAATAATATTATAGTTACCATATTTGATAGAAATTATAATATCATTTTTAGAAAAAAGATCAATATTTTTATTAGATGCGAAACTAATTAAATTAATCTTTAACAGATTCATTTATATAATATAAGATTTAAAAAAAGTATATATTATAATACTTATATAAAAATATGAATCATGAAATACCAATATGGACTAAAAATAGATATATAGTGTCGGGTTATAGAAAGAGTAGTTCTAATAAATTAGGATATATTATATCTATATTTAAAATTCATAATGAGACTATTAATATATGGACGCATTTTATAGGACTATTATATTTTTTGCATAATTTGATATTAAATGTAAATGAAAATACTGCACTAGTTTTGTATGAAATAGTTTGCGTTATATGTTTTAGCATATCAACAATTTATCACACTTATATGCCTTATTCTCAGAAAAATTACATGTTATTATTGAAATTGGATTTAATTTCAATTATATTAAATATTGTTACTTCAAATATATTGATATATCATTACTGGTTTTGGTGTTATGATGATATAAAAAAAATATATTATATCATATCATTATTATATTTGGGGGTAGGATTTGTGATATTGCTAAATGTAGATATTATTAAAAGATATAATTGCATATTGGCATATTATAGTTTATATAATTTTGGTATAGTTATAAGTTATTATCATATTTATATTATATCATATGGTAATGTACATGATATAATAAAATATACTTTTATAAAGCCATTGCAATATTTTGGTATAGGTTTTATAATATATACTACAAAAATGCCAGAACGGATTATATCACAATACTTTGATATATATGGAAGTAGTCATCAATTATGGCATATATTTTCTTTCATGGGTAGTTATTATTATCATGAAGAAATTATAAAAAATATAAATTATAGATTAATAGATAATTGCTATTATTGTTTTAATAATGCGAGTGCGATGGCTGCTCTAACATCCAATTGTGTAATATGATCATCCATAATATTTCTTTTTTCTTGCATTTTGTCTTTAATTAGCGATAGTTCGCTTTCGTAAATCCATGTTCTTTCATGACTATCGCCTGAAAGAGTATCTACTGAATATTCATCTAAATCAAATGTAATATAATTGCTTTCTTTAAGCAATAGAGTTTCTCCATATTCAGATGCGAAATTATCATAAAATTGTGCGTTTTCTATACAAGACTCCATATCCATCCATGCTTCGCTAATAATTTTTTGCATAGTATCTATTTTAGAAATAGCTTGTTGGAGTTCATAAATATTATTTTCGTCATAGGTTACTTCAAGTTTTTCGTCAAGATTGTTGAAGATGTCAGCTACTTTGCGTTGCAGGTGGCTGCCGTAGAGCGGCATTTGCTGGTTGCTTGCTGGTTTGCTTGTTGGTTTGCTTGCTGGTTGCTTGTTGGTTGCTTGCTGGTTGCTTGTTGGTTTGCTTGTTGGTTTGCTTGTTGGTTTGCTTGTTGGTTTCTGGCATTGTAACAATAAACAAAATCAATTTTCAATAAAAATAGAACAAATGTTAGCAATCTACATAGAATGTTTGCACAGGGCTAATGAACCCCGAATCCTTAGATATAATTCTATAATGGAAGTGTTTGCTTAATGCTATTGTAAATGCTTTGTTTACTTTGTATTTATCGGGACAATATATACGTATATCTGCTCTTTTATTTTTAACAATTGCCAAGCCACTATTGCTAAAACCTTTATATGCATCATATGGATTGTTGATAACAAATCCTGTATTATTAGATGCCCAATATATAACTTTGGTACCATCTTCGTAATCAGACATATCAATAGAATAATTCAAATTAGCACCTTCGGGATATCGGGGTTCAATAAATAAATTAGATGGTATAAATGTAGTACCTAAAAAGGGCAAATATGTTTCTTTTTTAAGTAATAAAAAGACAACGGCAATTAATGCAAAAATACTAAGTATACGAATAAATAAATTACAATCATTATCAAGTAATATATATGTAGATGTAATAATAGTGAATAACATTATAACCATATATAATATGATATTAATATACAAATCGGTAAAAAAAACTTTGTTCATTATTACTATATAAAAAGAATATTATTACTTTTTAGCCTCTATAAATTTCATCAGCCACTCCCATTTTAATTGTTTCTTTGGAATTAAATTGAATATCTTTAATCAATAGATTATTTAGCATTTTTTTAGTGATTTTTGTTTTTGTCAAATAAATATTATTAATATGTTCTTGCACTTTAATACAGTTTTTATATGTATCATCGATATATGCTAGTTTACCCCAGCAACCAGAACGCAAATTGTGAATAAGTACGTATGAATTTTCACCAACATATCTTTTTTTACCATGAATACTAATAATAGTACCCGCAGAAGAAACATCACCGTCAATAACGGTATTAACAGGGACCTTTAAATTGTTCATACAATCAATAATTGAAAATGCCGAACTAACACAGCCACCATCAGTTGTAATGTGTAGATAAATTTCTGGTTCAATTTGGGTTGCAATAGCTTCCATTTTGAGAGAAGTTTCTAAAATTCTCAATTGCTTACATAATTGAAAAGCTGTTTTTTGAGTAATATTGTCAGAAAAATAGATATGATTATTAAAACTATAAATATTACCTTCTCCTGTTTTTGTAATGCAATCGTCATCATCTTCCATACGAGGGCGCTTTCTTTTGTTATTAAACTCCATTATTATTATATAATATATAATATAATCTTATATTGTTTTAGCAAATACATACAATGATAAAAGTTATTTATATATATTGGGCACAAAAATTTATAAATGCCCCTGATGTTGTTAAAAAGTGCTTATCATCTTGGAAATTACATAATTCTGATTGGAAGATAATAGAATTGGATGATGATAATTTGTATGAGTATATAAATATAGATATGTTAATACCTGAAATAAATAAAAAGGAGATAACTAAGACCAGTTATTCTGATATAGTTAGATTATTTTTACTTGAAAAATATGGAGGCTGTTGGTGTGACGCTACGACTTTTTGTAATAAATCATTAGATTCGTGGTTGAACGCTTGTGTAAATGATGGTTTTTTTGCGTTTGATAGACCAAATAGAATGGATAGATTAATATTATCATCGTGGTTTTTATATTCTGATAAATCAAGTTATATTATTAAAAGATGGAGGGATGAGACAATTGAATATTGGAATAAAAATAATAAAATGGATAACTATTTTTGGTGTCATTTATTATTTAATGAATTATATAATACGGACACTAAATTTAAAAAAATATGGGATGACGTGGGTAAAATAGATACGCGGATTCCTCATTATATACAAGAGCACGGTTTATTAAAGTGTGTGTGTGATAATGTAAAAAACCATGTTAAGGAGTGTAGAGCACCGATGTATAAATTGACATATAAATTTAATATAAATGAATATAATGAAGATTGTAATCTAGCTTATTTGTTGAAATAAAAAGGAGTACATAATTTTATTTTTCTAAGATTTTTATAAACTTTTAGATTTTCAAGAGATTTTATTAATTATGTACTCGTTTTTTATTATTATTAAATATAGAGAGCTATGGAAAATTTAGATATTATAGTGGCATTTATAACAGTATTATTTATAATAGCCGCTTTATATTTTAATAAAGAAATCAATAGGCTATTTAATCAATATCACGTGGAACCATTTAATGTAGATAATAGTAATATAGGATTAAAATGGATATATTATAGCAATCGTGAGCCAAATGATGGTGAAAAAATAAATAGACAAGAATTATATGATATTTTAAAATTAAAGTTTGTATATCCGGTAATTATATCACAAGACACATTAGATTCTTTAAATATTGAGAATATCACATATGATACATATATAGATGTAGACGGTAGATTTTTTAAACCATATAATCCTAATAAATTACTAGCATATAATGCTGGTAGAAAATGGATAAAATTGGGAAGAGAAGATGATACCGAAAATTATGTATTGAATGATTATACAGAAATATTAAATAATAGTATTAAGGAAGCTATAAAAGCTAAAATTGCAGAAGAAGATTATGAAGATATAGATGGTGAAAACGTGATAACATTTGATAGAAGAGAATATGCAAATATGAAAGGGGATACAAATATAACACACGATTCGTATATAATTGTAGACGATAATATATACCAACCTTTATATCCGACAGAATATATAGCTTCTAATGTTGTTGAAGGTGGTAGTTTGAATTTAGATTATATTAAGAGTAGTGGAATGGATGCTTCATTTTCAGGTTCGACCGGTATTAATACACAGAACTCTATGGATACATACTCTTCAACAGATGCATACAAAACTGACGCAACTAATGCCGAGTTAAGTATGAATACAAATTATATGTATTACCGGCAAAGTGGAGATGATTTAGAAAAGACAATATTAGATCCTATTGAAGACACTTATTTACCATATAATGATGAGAAATATAAAAGTGACCCCGAGTTTGCGTCAACTAATAATATAAATGAATTTGTTATAATTGATGTTTATAAAAAACTATTGAATAGACATCCAAGACCGCAAGAATTGAATAAAAACTTACAAGACTTTTATGAAAAACTGGGAAATGAAGAGAAGTTAAAAATGAAGATATATAATTCAACAGAATATAAAATGATAGTTAAAATGCAATCAAATGATGTTGAACCTGGTTTAATAAGACATATTTCACACACTAAATTAATTGATAGTTTAAAGCCTTTATATAAACAGCATTATGAAAAGAATTTACCAGATAAAATGTTAGTTCCTTTAAAACAATGTTATATTCATTTGCAATATAATGATTATTTATTCAAGGCTATGTTAATGCATGATAAGTATATTATGTTTGAAAAAGCTGTAATTAGAGAATATATAATGACTGATAAAAAACTCTTAGATATTTTTAACAAACATTTTGTATTATATGAATTGAGATTGATAGCAAATGAGTTAAAGCGTCGTGATATAATCAAACGAAAGGCTTTTGAAACTCCAATTGCTCTTCATACAGATTCTAGTAAAAATGCGGCAAGTAGTACAGATAATAGTGATACGGCAATGAATAGCGGAAAACAAATATCGGATATTGTAAAAGACGGAAATAGTGTATTTAATATAAATATAACATTAAATGATAAAAATAAAGATGAAAGTAAGCCATATAGTATGACTACCGAAATCATAAATAATAATATGGATAATCGAGATATGTCAACGAGTGATAATTCTATAACAAAAGAAGAGGCATCAGGTGATTCAGATGGTTCGGATGGTTCAGGTGGTTCAGGTGTTTCAGGTGGTTCAGGTGTTTCAGGTGGTTCAGAGAGATTAGATGGAATACCTGAATATAAAGAACATCCTGATTATGGCACTATTTATAATAAAGAAGATGGTAAAGCAAATGGCTATAATACAATAAAACGAGATAAAAGTTATCGTATGGGGAATAGGATATATAATCCAATAACATATAAACAACAATATAGGGGACATCCCGGATATCGCCCGAATGTGTGTTCTTATGGGACAGAACAGGTTGTAAATCCAGTATTATTAAAGAATTCAAATCTATTTCAAGGGACAGATTTAGAAGATGCATTTAAAAATACACAAATAGGTAGTATTATGCCTAAATTTGAATATAGAGAATACGAAGAAATAAATTAAAATGGTGATATAGATTAGTATTAATATGATTGGTGGTGAATATATTTCATATGAAGGTGGTTCTGTAAAAGTATATACGGGGCCTAAAATGGGCAAATTTGTTATAAATAAAAAAGGGAAAAAGGTATATCTAGATAGAAAAACAATAGCAGAAGGCTTAAAATATACTCCTAAAAAATCTGCTAAAAAAGCTTAGATTATTTTTAATATATGTATTTAAATTAGATAGCCTAATGTCTTCTGATGCAATAGATAATATAATAAACGAAATTGAAGGAAATAAACTAAGAATAGTTTATAATGAGTTTAATGATGTAATAAATATTATATCAAAGTTTGTGATTAAAAAGAAATTGATATTATATGGAGGTTTGGTAATAAATTTGGCATTACCAAAAAAGTTTAGATTTTATAAAGATTATACAATAAATGACTATGATTGTTTTTCAAAAAATCCATATAAAGATTCATTAGAATTAGCCATGCTTATAAAAAAAAATAACTATAAATACATTAAAATTAAAAGGCAAAACACGACGGGACACTTAAAATATATGTATATGGTAAGCAAATTTTTGATATAACAATGATGGAATCAGAACAATATAATAAATTATTAACTTTTTCAAATAAAAAAGAGAATAAATTAAAATACTATACTGAAAAATATAAAACCATCCCAATCGAATATATGAAAATGAACTTATATTTTGAATTATCGCGCCCAGAACAATCGGGATGGCGGTGGGAAAAGATATATAAACGTTTAAATTTATTGGTAAAATTTTATCCAACTAAAAAAAGCAATATCAAAATTAAAAAATGTTTATGTATTAAAAAGCAATATAGTAAGGTTATTGAAAAATTATTAAATTATATTAAAAGCAAAAAATATCCATTAATTGACGGATACCCGTTAAGATTATATAAAAAGAAAGATTGTTGTTATCGTTTAAGTGAGTCTTCGCAATACACAACAATCTTATCAAATGATTATAAAAAAACAAAGAATGAAATTGTAAAATTGTTAAAAGCTACATTGTCAAATAATACATATGATATAACTATAAAGCATAACGCTATCAATATATATAATTTATACGCATCATATGATATCAAAATAATAGAAAAAACAACAGGTGAATATTTTAATATAATTAAAATCATATTAAATGTAAATGAATGTTTTTCAATTAATGTAAAAGAGGGTTTTACAACCGGTAGCGTTGATACGAATCTATATTTTTTGTATTTAGATTATGTTAAAAACAAGATATATCTTAATAATTTAGATGAAGCAAAGGAAAATCTATATTATATAAATCAATATGAATATTATATAAAAAATATTATTAAAAATAATGTAACTAAGCGATTAAAAAGTGAATGTTATGGAAAGCTAAATAACGAAGACGAAATAAAGCGCGCATGGAAACAAAAATTAACTATTAAGTATTTGAGCTAATTATGTTTTTTAGAAGTTTCAATTGTTTTTTTAATATTTAAGTCTACATCATTATCAGAGATCTCGGATTCATCAGAGTTCTCAGTAGCATCGCTGGTGTTGGTGCAATCAGCATCATTATTTAAATTGTTGCTACAATTATATTCTACCAAAATTGTATTATTATTTTTATTCAATATAATTTTATCATTATTTTCTAATTTATTTAAGAGTTCCATCATTCTAAATTGTTTAATGATGTTAATATCGCCAAATAATGATTTTGTTGCTTCATTGTGCATACTAATGATTACTTCATCATAAAATGGCAAAAAACTGTTTAATATTAAATAAAAATTGGATAATATGTTATAATATAATGCTTTATAATTGTTAATAATGTTTAATTTCATTTTTATTAAAAAACACATATGGTTCTTATATAATTTTAACCAAATGTCCTTTTAATTGTGTAAATACAAAATGTTAATTTAACTGAATGTATGCTTGATTTATCTAAATTAGTGAAAGTAGTATCTTTGAGTGATAAATCAAATCTGGTTAAATCAGGTATTGGCGGGTTAAACATATGAGTTCCAGAATCGGAGAAGCTACCCGTACTAGTTCCATTATTAGTTTCTGATTTCTTAAAGTTTACACCATTGGCGTCACCAATATATTCAACCTTTTCCAAATATTTAACTACGTTCATATTGTTACCAGCTCTAATATAAGACGTGGCTCTTTCTATATTATTTAATATAACAAAAAAAGAGCTATCATATTCATTGAATGGTGCATTTGTAGGTGTTATAATTTTAACATTAATTAATTGTAAAGCGACCGCATTTTTAATAGATTCATCGAATTTAAAATAACAGCTGAAAAAGGTACCACCGTTTTCAATACCGTTAATTGAATCTAAGTTTATGATGTGTTTGTCATATGCGAATGTATTATCAATATTCGCGTCCATTATATTTTCCTTTATATTTAAAGTATATATTTATTTGATAGTGACGGATACATAAAAAGAGAGTACATAATTAATAAAAAAGTATAAATTATAAAAAGTTTATAAAAATTGTAGAAAAATAAAATTATGTACTCTCTTTTTCAAGAGCCATTAGCTTATTATATAATGAAGATAGCTCTTTATGTTCACAAGTTCCATTTTTTAGTTGTAATTTAAGAATTTTAACATAAAATTCTGTCATAATATTTTCAATAGCAATGAATTCGCAAGTTCCTTCTATATCAGGGTTTTCAGCATTGTAAAAATCATTAAAAACCATTATATAATTATTCTGAATACGTTATCCTTTATATAGTTCTTATTCATTATAAAAAATATATAAAGATATTTTACAATTAATAAGTATAAAAATCAAGAATTATGGGAAAGGAAGATGAAGTAGCTGCTGGATTTGATATTGGAACTACAACTAGCTGTGCCGCCATTTGGATTAACGACCGTGTAGAAATTATTCCAGATACTCAAACTGGTTCTCGCATTGTACCGTCTTATGTTTCATTTGGCGACACTGAGAAACTGGTAGGAGATGCCGCAAAGAATCAATCCACTATGAATCCTAAGAATACTATTTATGATACAAAGCGTTTGATTGGTCGCAAATTTACAGATGATGTTGTCAAAGAAGATGTTAAACTATGGTCATTTTCAGTATCGGGAGATAAGAATAATAAACCACTAATTAATGTAAAATATAAGAATGAAGATAAAACATTTCACCCAGAAGAAATTTCTGCTATGGTTATCCAGCGTTTAAAAGAAACAACTGAATCTTATTTGGGTCATCCCTTGAAAAAAGTTGTAATTACAGTACCTGCTTATTTTAATGATTCACAGCGCCAAGCTACAAAAGATGCTGGTGCTATTGCTGGACTTGAAGTTCTTAGAATCATTAATGAACCTACGGCTGCTGCTATTGCATATGGTCTTGATAAAACAGACGATAAGCAAGAAAAAAACATTTTGGTGTTTGATTGTGGTGGTGGTACACATGATGTATCTATTCTTACACTAGACGGTGGTATTTTTGAAGTAAAGGCAACTGGTGGAGATACACATCTTGGTGGCTCAGATATTGATAATCTCATTGTTGATTATCTGTGTGATGATATTAAAAAGAAACATAAAATGAATGTTCGCGAAAATGCTCGCGCACTAAAACGGCTTAATATTGCTGCGGAAAAAGCTAAGAAAAATCTTTCAGCCGCATCTACAACTGGTATTGAAGTTGATTCTCTAATGGATGGTGTAGATTATAATGCTAATCTATCGAGAGCTAAATTTGAGTCGCTTGCGGATAAAGTATTTCAAAGAACTTTGAAGCCACTAGAACAATTGCTCAAAGATGCAAAGATGGGTAAAAGTGATATTGATGAAATTGTATTGGTTGGCGGCACAACGCGTATTCCAAAAGTGCAAGAACTCCTGTCTGCTTATTTTAATGATAAGCAACTTAATAAATCACTAAATCCAGATGAAGCTATCGCATATGGTGCGGCGGTTCAAGCATCTATTCTAACAGGTCAGGGTAATAGTAAAACGAATGAATTACTTCTACTAGATGTGGCGCCACTTTCGCTGGGTATTGAAACCGCCGGTGGTGTAATGACAAAAATTATTGAAAGAAATACAACTATTCCGACAAAAAAATCACAAGTGTTTTCTACATATGCCGATAATCAACCTGGGGTTGATATTAAGATTTATGAAGGTGAGCGTGGATTTACAAAGGATAATAATCTTCTAGGTAGTTTTCATCTAGATGGAATCCCACCAATGCCCCGAGGACAAGCGCAAATTGAAGTATCTTTTGATGTAGATGCTAATGGTATTATGAATATTACAGCGGAAGAAAAGTCAACCAAGAAGACAAATAATATCACTATTACAAATGATAAGGGTCGTTTGTCAAAAGAGCAAATTGAGGAAATGATTAAAAAGGCAGAAGAATTTAAAGAAGAAGATAATAAACAGAAAGAGCTAATTGAGGCGAAGAATGGTCTAGAAAATTATCTATATAATCTTAAAAATTCGATGACTAAAAATGAAAATTCACCACCGACCCTTGATGAAGTTAAAGAAGAACTCGACCCAATTATTGAAGAAGGGCTAAAATGGCTTGAAGATACTGAGAGTGATGACGCGGATATCTATAAAAATAAGCAAAAAGAACTAGAAGAACTTGTAAATCCTCTAATGCAAAAACTATATAGTAGCCAAGGTCCACCAGGAGGAATGCCAGAAGGAATGCCAGGAGGAATGCCAGGAGGAATGCCAGGAGGAATGCCAGGAGGAATGCCAGGAGGAATGCCAGGAGGAATGCCAGGAGGAATGCCAGGAGGCGCGACAGAACCAACTATCGATGAAGTTGATTAATTCATCTTTTAAATGATATATAAAATACTAATGCGCCTATCAGAGCGAATAGTAAGGCGCCTCCAATAATGCTAGCTAATATAATATTATATATCCAATATATTTCGCGTTTAATATCCTCACTGCATTCACAATTAATTTCTTTTAATCTGTTAATAAATATTATAACTATAATTATATTAGCAAGGCCGAATAATGATAAAATATTTGTAAAAGATTTATAGAACATAAATACGTCATTGTTATTTAAATCGATTATGCTATAATCAGAAATATATAAATAAGCATTGATTAGTAATCCAATGCAAAAAATAGGTATTATAACATAAAGATAATACTTAATGTAGCTGCGCATCCAGTGTTCACTACATGCACAATTCATTTCTTCTAATTTATGTAACCACGTTAATGCACTTACATTTATTATTAATCCAACAATACCACCAACAATCATGGCAATTATAAGTCGTGATTTTACATTACCACTTGGACCTTTGTCGGGCGGAGCTATTAATCTAGATGTAATTTTATTGCTTGTAGGCATAAATTCTTCATAATCTTTTATAGTATTTTTAGGAGTCCTTTTAGGAGTTCTTTTAGGAGTCCTTTTAGGAGTCTTTTTTGGCATCTTATCTATATAGTTATATTATTTTTATTATATAAATACATTATATTATATCATAATAAACTAATGCAGGGTTTGGAAAACATAGGTGCTACATGTGCTATAAATAGCTTAGTACAAATTATATGTCGCAATAATCATTTACGCGAAACTATATTAAGTTATGATATGAATGAAGATACCTTTACAAGTAATTTAAAAGAAATATTAGTATTAATGCATGAAAAAGATAAGTCATTAATACCGAGAAAATTTGTTAAAAAAGTATTTAAAACATTTGAAGGGACATTTAGATATGGTGAACAACTTGATATATATGAATTGTGGATATATTTATCAGATGCAATTACAAATGAAGTTAATGATAACGCCGAATATTATAACGTAATTAATGAAGCTGAGAATACAAGTGATAAATTAACAAATGGCGTAGTTATAAATAATGATTCCGATTTTAATAGAATACTATTGAATAGCAATAGATTGAAAGAAAAGTTTGATTATTATAATGTTAAACTAAATAATAATAAATTATCTAAATGGCAATCGTTAATACAAGGATTTTACCTAAATATAATAAAATGTACGAAATGTAATAATACTTTATATAATTTTGAATCATTTATCACTTTAAATCTTAATATAACCGATAAGAATTTATCAGTAGTTGATATGATTAAACAAATATATAAAGAAGAAGTTAATTGCGACGATTGGGTATGTGGCAAATGCAATGAAAAAACAAAATATATTAAGCAAACGAAATTATGGAGTTTACCGAAAGTAATATTTATAGTTATTAACAGATTCTCTGATATATTTAGAAAAAATACAGAATCAATTAATATTAATGATGTATTGCAATTTAATGAAGGAGCGATATTAAGTTCACCTAATTGTAAAAAAATATATAATTTGTCGTCAATTGCAATGCATATTGGTAATTTAAATAGCGGTCATTACATGGCGATATGTAATAATACAGATAATTATTTATTATATAATGATTTGGATGTTAAAGAAATAACTAATTTTAAAACTAATAATAACGCAGCTTATATGATTATATATAGTGAATTATAAATTTTTATTTATTTTATTTGGTAATCCATGCCCAAATACTATCATATATATCAATATAAAAGATGCAATTAGAATGCTTCTATTTTCGGCAACTTCTTCTTTTTGTTTTAATACAAAAACCATTAGCATATATAGTATTAACCCAATTATAACAGAATGTAAAACCATTTCAATACCTCTTTCCATTTTCGGTATTATACTATAATAAATAGATATAAAAAAAATTAAATATACTTATATATTAAATGGAAAATACTAATAATACAATAATATCAGTGTCAATAGCAAACAACAATATTGTTGTATCATACGATAATAACAATAACGAAACAATCCCTTTAACCAGAGACTCTTACATAAAAATGAGAGAAGTATGGTTAAAAGAGCAACCACCATTTATATCAGATAAGTATAAAAAACAAATGAATAATATAATACTTGCATCAATACAAAATAAAGAAAAATCAATATCTGAATTATCTGAGTTTTTTTCGGAAGGGAATGAAGAGAATATAATTAAATTCTTCAATTATATGAGAACGCGGGATTTAACAGAAGAAAAATCAAAATGGACAAAGAAAGTATAAAAAATAAAAAGTATATATATTAAATTAAGAATGAAATATTTATTGGTATTAATATCATTTGCTAATATTGCTAATGCTTTTACAAGTATAAATATATACGGAACTGGTTTATTTTTACCTTATAGCATGGGAGTAATTGGATATATTAAAAAGAATATAGAAATAGGTGATTATAAAATTACTGGGATATCTGGTGGAGCATGGTGTTCTTTATTATATACACAAGAGAAAGATTTATCTGACCATGATGAAATATGGAGTTATACCGTAGGAAATAATGTTACAAAATTAAAAATACAAAGTGATATGAGAATATTTCAAAAAAATGTTGAAACAAATCTCAAAGAGCGTTATAAAAATAAAGAACCAAACGACTTAGATAAAGTATCAATAATATCTACAAAATTAGAAGGTGCCTTATTTAAGATGAAGTCGGAAGAGAAAAGTGATTTTACTGACATAAATGATATGATAGATTTTTGTCTATGTAGTTCTTATTTACCATATTTATCAGGAAGAACATTTTCAAAAAAATATAAAGGCAATCGTTACATCGATGGTGATATAAAATACGATTATAGTAAAGAAAATGAATATAGTAATAAAATAATAATACATAAACAGATGTGGGATAGAAAATTTAAATCAGATAGCTATTTGTATATTGATAAAGATAAATCGCGAGAATTATTTAAACAAGGTTGGGAAGATACTCATGATAATAAAGACAAACTTATTTCAAAAATAATTTATTAGCTTTATTAAATGATTTTTCAACACGGTCATCATAAACTTTTAATCTATCAACACGTTTTCTTTCTTCTTTTTCTGACTTTAATTTCCTCAATTCTTGCAGTCTCAATTCTTTTTCACTCATTTTTTTTTCAGCTTTATTATCACTATATGCTTTATATTCTTCAATAGTTTTAAATTGTTTATTACTTTTCATTAATGAAGGGTCAACTAATCGCGTTCCATCATGAGCTCTCATATAATCTGTATATGATAAATTATTAGTTTTTTCCATGCTACTTGTATAATCATCGGATTTTTTACTACCTAATTCTGTAAAGTTCAGAGATTTTGCTAACAATAATGGTTCAGGTTCTTTGTATTTAACTAATTGTTTATTAACAGGAACATTCTTATTAAACAATTTATTAAAACTTTCGTTATCTATTTTGTCTTTTTTAATGATTTTTTTAATATCTATTTCTTCTCGTACTTTCGATGATTCATGCATTTTTTGTCCATAACCAAAATCTATATCGTCATCATATACTTTACATTTATCAAAATTGCGATTGAATTTTGTTGAAAACATTTCATCGGGATTCTGTAATGCTTCACTTGGATGTGGCATTGTTTCAGTGGTAATTTTATTAAAAAAATCACCTGATTGTTTTTTAAGTTCATTATGATCAATATTACTATAACGATCTTTATATTCGGTAGCAAGCTTTTTGAAGGAATATGTAATAATATTAAAAAGCTCTTTGTTTCCGTTTGGCTTATCAGGGTGAGTATTAATTGCTAATTTTCTATACGACTCTTTAAGTTCTTCCCATGTAAAATCTTTACTAACATTTAAAACTTCATAGTAGTTGAGTTTTTTCATATCTATACTTTTAAGATCTATATTTGCATCACTGTTAGTTGTAGAAACAGGTTCATTAGTTGTATTATTACTTTCTCTATTCACATTATTTAAATTTTTATGATATTGTTGATAGGTATTTTGCCTTGATGATGTGTTTCCCATATCATTAAATATTCTTACTACATATATATTTAATAATTGGAAAATATAATACGCATATAAAAACATATTAGATAAATTAATAAATATGAATAATAATTTAATTATAGCCGGGTGCAATTTTATAGGATTATATGCCGCAATAAAATGTCTAGACAATGGCTATAATGTAACTATAATTGAAAAACACAATTCATTTAACGATAAAAAAAATAATTATAGAATTTTTAACAAGAATCACATTTTTTATATTAATTTATTAAAAAAATTTTCAATAAATTATGCGATATATATACTAAAATACAATGATACAACGCATAAAATAATTTTAAATATCATTAATAAATCTAAGTTGATATCAAAAAAAATACTTAATAGTCAAAATTTTGTTAAGTTTTGTCGTTCTATATTATCTGCCAATGAATATAATATACTCAAAAACAACATTGATGATTTTG
>Ga0206123_10002285_pt1 | contig 16885 bp, 18 predicted proteins | sample Helgoland_Spring_2_FD_160086 | JGI IMG/M metagenome (GOLD analysis project Ga0206123, IMG submission 160086) | Pelagic subsurface seawater microbial communities from Kabeltonne, Helgoland, North Sea - Helgoland_Spring_Bloom_20160316_1 | ecosystem: Environmental > Aquatic > Marine > Epipelagic ...
TAGCACAAGGCACCCCTTATTACATTGCTTTTACCCAAAGATTTCCAACAGTAACCGATTTGGCCAATGCTCCTGAAGAACAGGTATTGAAACTTTGGCAAGGCCTGGGGTATTACTCTCGTGCTATAAATTTACACATGGCAGCCAAATATGTTGTCATGGAGCTTGGGGGAGCGTTTCCAAAAACCTACAATGAACTGTTGCGATTAAAAGGAGTGGGAGATTACACTGCCAGCGCAGTTGGATCAATTTGTTTTGACTTGCCCACTGCCGTGGTTGACGGTAACGTGTATAGAGTTTTATCCAGAATATTTGGCATCGATACTCCTATAAACTCCTCAAAGGGAGTTAAAGATTTTAAGAAACTAGCTCAGCTGTTATTAGACACTAAAAACCCTGGTACGTATAACCAAGCCTTAATGGAGTTTGGAGCCCGTTTTTGCGTACCTCAAAACCCAAACTGTGAGCAATGTATTTTTAAATACAAATGCGATGCACATGCAAACAAACAAGTAGCAAAGCTTCCTGTAAAGCTAAAAAAAGTAAAACTTAAAAAACGATATTTTAATTACATCGTCATACTTTCAAAAGACCTAAAAACGGTATTGCAACAACGAACTGAGAAGGGTATTTGGCAACAATTATATGAGTTTCCATTGGTGGAGACCAAACAACAGGTGGATGAGACGGCTCTTAGTAAAGAAGCTCAATTTGATCATATTTCAGCACTGTATCAAACAGATACTCTTTCCCTTTACAATGAAAAGCCGGTGATCCATAAGCTTTCTCATCAACACCTTTACACGCGGTTTTGGATAGCCCACACCGCACACAAATTACCCAGTGGAGTTCCTATTGTTGATATTGATATGTACCCAGTACCGGTGTTGATAAGTAACTTTATTTCAGATTTTGAGGGTTTTAAATAACTGGTTTTTTTACTTATATTTAGTTTTCAAAAACTACCTTTGAATACTAAAAATTTATAATATTATGAGTGGAACCCTAAATAAAGTAATGTTGATAGGACATACAGGAGATGAGGTTAAAATGCATTATTTTGAAGGAGGAAATAGTATTGGCCGTTTTCCTTTGGCTACCAATGAAAGCTACACCAACCGCTCTACCGGCGAGCGAGTGAACAACACAGAATGGCACACTGTTGTAGTGCGTAACAAGGCGGCAGAGATTTGTGAAAAGTATCTCAAAAAAGGAGATAAGGTCTACATTGAAGGACGTTTAAAAACTCGTAAATGGCAAGATGAAAAAGGGTTAGATCGCTATTCAACAGAGATCCAGTGTGCAGAGTTTACTTTTTTAACGCCAAAAGCAGAGGCGGGTGCGCCACAACAAGCCCCGAGCTCTCAAAAAGATCCAACTCCACAAACAACTCCTGCACAAGCTCCCCAAACACAAGAGGACGATTTGCCCTTTTAAGTAGTAATCAACCCACCTATTTTGGATATAGAACCTCCCAGTTTATTATTTTTAGCCCTTGTAGATAGTACTTTTGTTGCTCGTATTACCCTGGGTTTACTACTGCTTTTATTCTCTGCACTTATCTCTGGTGCAGAAGTAGCATTTTTTTCGTTGACTCCCTCAGATCTCGTAGTAGACCTAGATAACAAAGCCTCAAGAAAAACAAAAATAGTTTCTTTATTATTAGAGAAGCCCAAGAAATTATTGGCAACGATTCTTGTGGCCAACAATTTTATAAATATTGCTATTGTACTGCTCTTTGATAGCCTGGGGCAGGTATGGTTTGTAGGTTTAAATCAGGGGTATTTTGGCGTGAATATTCGATTTGTTGTTGAGGTAGGTGTGGTTACCTTTTTAATTTTACTTTTTGGTGAAATTTTACCCAAGGTTTATGCTAGTAGAAACAACCTTAGTTTTGCAAAATTTATGGCATTACCTTTAAAAATATTAGATGTGTTATGCACCCCATTGAGCATTCCTATGCAAGCTATTACGGTTTTTATACAAGAGCGATTTGGAAAACAAAGGGCAAATATTTCTGTAGACCAATTATCACAGGCTCTAGAACTTACAGATCAAAAAGAGACAACTACCCAAGAGCAAAAGATACTCCAGGGGATTGTCACTTTTGGTACAACAGACACAAAACAGGTCATGAAAAACAGAATGGATATTTTTGCCTTGAGTGAAGAATTATCCTATGATCAAATTCTGCCTTTATTGATAGAAAATGGGTTTTCGCGCATTCCGGTATACAAAGACAATATTGATACCATAACCGGTATTTTATATGTAAAGGACTTGATACCTCATATTGATGCCAAAACCCTGGATTGGAAATCCCTTGTAAGAGCGCCATATTTCGTGCCAGAAAACAAAAAACTAGACGATTTACTGAATGAATTTAAGAAAATGAAAATGCACTTGGCCATTGTTGTTGATGAGTATGGGGGCACAAGTGGCCTTATTTCTCTAGAAGATATTATCGAAGAAATTGTAGGAGAGATAAGCGATGAGTTTGATGACCAAGATTTAATTTTCTCTAAACTGGATGAACATAATTATGTCTTTGAAGGTAAAACACCTTTAAAAGATTTCTACAAGGTAATTGGTTTAGAAGATTTTAATATTTTTGAGGACCAAAAGGGAGAGGCAGAGACCTTAGCAGGATTTTTATTAGAAATATCTAAGGGTTTTCCAAAAAAAAACGAGGTGTTCACCTATCTCAATTATGTATTTACTATTGAAGCCTTTGAAAATAAGCGCATCAAACAAATAAAACTATCCATACTTCCCCAAGACTTATGAAAAACAGTATTTTCTTTTTATGTTGTTTGCTTTTTCTAGCCTGTGGAGATGATGTGGTGGTCAAGCCAAACGCAAAATTACGTCTTGACTATCCAGCCCCAGAATATATAGCATCAAAAACCAACTGCAGCTACAATTTTGAATTTAATGATCGTGCTACCCTTTCAAACACCAGAAATTGTGGTGTGAGCCTCGATTACCCTAATATGAGAGCTGCGGTATACATCACGTATCAAAAGGTGGGCGCTACTAACCTAGAGTCTTTGTTATATGATGCCCAAAAGTTAGCCTATAATCATAGCAGGAAAGCCACAAGCATTCCAGAAAAACTTTTTGAAAATAAAGCCAACAAGACCTATGGGGTATTTTACAGCATTAATGGGAATGCTGCTTCTCAATCCCATTTTTACCTTACCGATAGCCTTCAACACTTTGTTACGGGTTCTCTTTATTTTGATATCAAACCAAATTTTGACTCTATTTACCCGGCGGTTGTTTACTTGCGCAATGATATCATGCACCTTATGGAAACCCTTGAATGGAACTAAGACTTATTTTAGGTTTTATTTATAATTTCCATATATCTAATATTCAATATTTACCATCAACTTTGTAGTTGTTATGAAAACACTAGACAAAAAGTGGTTGTATTTGAGTTTACTATCTGTAGTATGGGGTAGTTCATTCATACTAATAAAGAAGGCTTTAATAGGGTTAACACCCTTGCAACTTGGTGCTCTGCGCACCTTATTTGCAGGATTTTTTCTTCTTATTGTTGGGTTTTCTTATTTGAAAAAAATCAGAAGGCCACAATGGAAATGGATTGCTATTTCTGCCTTACTGGGCACCTTTATACCTGCTTTTTTGTTTGCCTTTGCTGAAACACAAATTGACAGCGCTGTGGCCTCTATTTTAAATGCTACCACACCTATTGTAACCCTACTATTGGGAGTAATTTTGTTCAAGATAGTGTTTTCCAAAAACCAAGTCATTGGAGTAATGGTAGGTCTTGCTGGAAGTTTGTTACTCATATGGAGTGGTGCAGATGTGAATCCAAATCAAAATTACTGGTACAGCACCTTGGTCTTGGCGGCATCTGTATGCTACGCCTTGAATGTAAATATTTTAAAAAAATACTTGCAAGGTCTGCCTGCAATGGCTATTGCTGCCGGGAACTTTATTGTGTTAGTAGTTCCTGCTTTTATTGTTTTGCTGTTCTCTGGTTTCTTCTCCCTTACATTTAAAGACAACACTGTTTTGCACGAGTCTCTGGGGTATCTACTTATCTTAGCTATTGTTGGTACTGCTATGGCAAAAGTAATGTTTAATAAACTAGTGCAAGTAAGCACTCCTGTATTTGCCAGTTCTGTTACCTATACCATTCCAGTGATGGCACTTTTATGGGGGCTACTCGACGGAGAGCGTTTTACATTACTTCAAGCAGGGTCTGCAGCCTTTATTTTATTTGGGGTTGTGTTGACAAATAGAAAATAGCTCAAGCTTCCACAGAAAGGCCATATGAGTTTTTATTGCCTCCAGATTTTTTAATCTTTGACAGTAAAATTTTAGCACATAAAGTATTTGTTTTTAGAGGAATTACAATTATATTTGCAACCGCTTTAAACTAAAGCACTCTAATTAACTAAAAAAACGAAACGCTATGTTCGCAATTGTAGAAATAGCAGGGCAGCAATTTAAAGTTGCAAAAGATCAAAAAGTCTTTGTACATCGTTTAGCAGCAGCAGAAGGGAAAAAAGTTTCTTTCGATACTGTACTTATGCTAAGTGATCAAGGCAAAGTAACTGTTGGCGCCCCGGCTATCGATGGAGCTCAAGTAGGAGCAAAAGTCATTAAGCACCTTAAAGGTGACAAAGTTATTGTATTCAAGAAAAAAAGAAGAAAAGGATACAGAGTAAAAAATGGTCACAGACAATCTCTCACTCAAATTGTAATTGAGAGTATAGTAGCCTCTGGAGCAAAAAAAGCTGCTCCTGCTAAAAAAGCAAAAGCTGCAGCGCCAAAAGCTGAAAAGCCTGCTGCTGCAAAACAAGAAAGTGCTGCAAAGGATATTTCTTCACATACTGTTGCTGAGTTAAAAGCAATGGCAAAAGACAAAGGAATTAAAGGCTACACTTCTATGAAGAAAGCTGAATTAATTACTGCTTTAAGTTAATCTTTAAAACCAAACAAAATGGCACATAAAAAAGGAGTTGGTAGTTCAAAAAATGGTAGAGAATCAGAATCAAAACGTCTTGGCGTTAAGATATTTGGTGGACAAGCTGCTATTGCTGGGAATATCATCGTAAGACAAAGAGGTAATACACATCACCCAGGTGAGAATGTATACTGCGGAAAAGACCACACACTTCACGCAAGAGTGGATGGTGTTGTAAAATTCACTAAAAAGAAAGACAATAGATCATACGTAAGCATCGTCCCTGCGGCAGAAGCTTAGTAGGATAGTCTACCTCACTATAAAGCCTTGAATCAAAATGATTCAGGGCTTTTTTTATGTTCTGTTTTTTTTGAAGAATTAATTTTATCTTACCTGCTAAAACACACCTATTATGAAAATCAATATTTTGCTATCTATTTTTTTAACCCTGCTACTTACAGGTTCCTGCTTGGCTCAAAATCAACAAAAATCATACTATGATTATTTGGAGGTTATTGTAGTACAAAAACCAGATAATAAAGGGAAAATAAAACGCATACGCGTTGAACCACAACCTTCCTTAGAGGGTAAAATAGTAACGAGTAAATTGATAGAAAAACTCAAAGGAACGTCTCAATTACTCAATTACATGAACCAGCACAATTGGGAGTTTGTAGATAGAAAAGCGATTGTCTCTGGAGAGAATGAACCTGTATGGATGAGTTACATTTTCAGAAAACAAATACCGATTAAAAACCCCTCACATAATTAGTTGTAAGGGGCTGTACTTTTAATATTGCTGTTAGGATAATTAGTATCTGTAATATTCTGGCTTGAAAGGGCCTTCAACGGTAACACCAATATATTCTGCTTGGTCTTGTTTGAGCTCGGTAAGTTCTACACCAATTTTGGCTAAGTGTAATCGTGCTACTTTTTCATCAAGATGCTTTGGCAACATATACACTTTATTGTCATACTTATCTGCATGATTCCATAACTCGATTTGAGCGAGTGTCTGGTTTGTGAATGAGTTACTCATAACAAAACTTGGATGTCCTGTTGCACAACCAAGATTCACCAAACGACCTTCTGCAAGTAAAATAATGTCTTTCCCGTCAAAGGTATATTTGTCAACTTGGGGTTTAATTTCATCTTTAATGGCATTGTTGGTAAGCCAAGGCACATCAATCTCATTGTCAAAATGTCCAATATTACATACAATGGTTTTATCTTTCATTGCCTGAAAGTGTTCCCGGCGAACAATCCCTTTATTACCCGTTGTAGTAATAACAATATCTGCAGTTGCCACAACAGTTTCTAGTTTCTTTACCTCAAAACCGTCCATGGCAGCTTGAAGGGCACAAATAGGATCAATCTCGGTAACAGTAACAATTGATCCAGCCCCTTTAAAAGAAGCGGCAGTACCTTTACCAACATCACCATAACCACAAACAACTACACGTTTTCCGGCCAACATGATATCTGTTGCACGGCGCACTGCATCTACCGCGCTTTCTCTACACCCGTATTTATTGTCAAATTTTGATTTTGTAACACTATCATTGATATTGATAGCGGGCATGGGAAGGGTCGCGTTTTTTACACGCTCATACAAGCGGTGCACACCTGTTGTGGTTTCTTCAGAGAGACCATTGATACCAGCAGCAAGTTCTGGATAGGTATCCAACACCATATTTGTTAAATCTCCACCATCATCTAAAATCATATTTAGCGGTTTTCTATCCTCACCAAAGAAAAGTGTTTGTTCGATACACCATTCAAACTCTTGCTCATTCATACCTTTCCAAGCATATACAGCTGTTCCTGCAGCGGCAATAGCAGCAGCGGCTTGATCTTGTGTTGAGAAAATATTACAAGAACTCCAGGTTACTTCTGCACCTAGCGCTTGGAGGGTTTCAATCAGCACAGCTGTTTGAATTGTCATGTGAAGGCAACCCGCAATTCGAGCACCTTTTAGGGGCTGCTGGTCTTTATACTCTTCTCGTAAGGCCATTAATCCTGGCATTTCTGCCTCGGCTAGAGTAATCTCTTTGCGACCCCAATCTGCGAGAGAGATATCTTTTACTTTGTTAGGTGTATAAGGGAGTGTGTTTGTTGACATATAAAATGTAATTATTATCCCTACAAGGGCAGAGAACTTATTAATATATTTACTACTTTGTAAGGGTATTTATACTTAAAATTTTGAGTGCAAAAATACACAAAACCAATTTAAGTCTAATGCCTCTTTACAAAACTATAACAATTAATCCCAACACTAGGCTACTGATTTGGAAGATAGAAGAGCCTTTTGAGGTATTGAGTAAAAATTTACAACTTACAGACCATTGCAAGGCGCGTGTTGATAGTATGAAAAGCGATTTGCATCGGCGTGGCTTTTTATCTGTGCGCCATCTTTTAGCCCATGTTGGATATACAGATTTTGATTTAGTTTATGATCAAAACGGCAAGCCCCATCTCACAGATGGAAACTATATTTCAATTTCTCATTCGTATACTTTTTCTGCTATTATTATCAGTGATCATCCCGTGGGCATTGATATAGAAAAGCAGCGCCCTAAAATTTTAAAAATTGCACATAAATTTTCAACTCCACTGCCACACCCTTCCCTATCCAACAATCTGGATAGGATCCGTAAACTGACTATTGTTTGGGGAGCTAAAGAGGCTGTATATAAAAGTTATGCCCAACCAGGAGTCAGCTTTTTAGAGCATATTTTTGTTGAAGATTTCACCCTCAATGACAGCCAAATTTTTACCAAAGTAAGCACCCCTGTAAAGAGTGAAGCCTATGATGTCTACTTTCAAGAATTTGAAGGATTTACACTAGTATATGCGCTTGCCGCTTGAGGGATCAAACAAGTGTACCTTTTTAAATGTATTGTTTTTTATGGCCCAAACCAAAATACTACCTTTACACCTATAATATTAATGTCATGCATATTTCAGTAGAACTTACCTTTACTCCTTTACAAGACACCTATGAACCTGAAATAATAGCTTTTATTAAAAGCCTAAGAGCATCTGGATTTACAGTGTTAGAGAACCCACTTAGCACACAAGTATATGGAGCCTATGATGAGCTTATGGGTATGTTGCAAACAGAAATAAAGACTGCACTACAAGCCGTTGAAGGGGGCTTAATGTATATAAAAATAGTAAAATCAGACAGAAGTGATTATGAGCCAAATTTTTGATTTTCTTTTTTCTCAATATGCAGGGTATGATACCCTAGATATTGTTTTAGAATTGCTTGCAGCGTTATTTACGGTTGTATCTGTTGTATATGCAAAAAAAAACAATGTATTGGTGTTTCCCACAGGGATGATTTGCACTGCTATTTTTGTATACCTGTTATTAAAATGGGGCTTGTTAGGTGACATGTTAATTAATGGATATTATTTCATTATGAGTGTATATGGTTGGTATGTTTGGACCCGTAATATTGATGACCTACCAGTAACACCCATAAGTCGCGCATCTTCTAAGGAACATGTTATTTCTTTAGGAATTTTTATTGTAACCGTTGGTTTTGTGTTTTTGGTGTATACAATTTTTGATAAATTCAATCACTGGAGCTCGTATGTAGATACATTAACCACAGGTATCTTTTTTGTAGCTATGTGGCTTATGGCAAAACATAAAATTGAAAACTGGATCTATTGGATTATTGGTGATATCATTACCGTCCCGCTGTATCTTTATAAAGGCTTAACTTTTAGCAGTATTCTTTATTTTATATTAACAATCATAGCTGTGTATGGCTATTTATCATGGAAAAAGAACTTAAACAAAACCCTAGCAGTTGTGTAAAAATTGTGTTGTTTGGCCCAGAATCTTCAGGAAAAACCACATTAGCGGCACAGCTGGCAACCCACTATGGCTCTGAGTGGGTGCCTGAGTACATGCGTTCTTATCTAGAATTAAAATGGGAAAATTCAAAAACACCCATTGAAAAAAAAGACTTGCTCCCTATTGCCAAAGGGCATATCAAAGCAGAAAATAGGCTAACACCCTTAACAAACCAGCTACTTTTTCTAGACACCAATGTGCTACAAATCAAAATCTACTGCGAGTATTATTACAATGGGTGGTGCCCCTCTCAACTCATAAAGGCAAGCCAACAGCACCAGTATAATTATTATTTTCTTACCAATATTGATGTTCCTTGGCAGAACGATAACTTAAGGGATAGGCCCAATGATAGAGACAAAATGTTTCGTATTTTTGAACAACAATTAATTAAAAACAAGGCTCCTTATACTATTTTGGAAGGATCCAAGCAAGAGCGTTTAACACATGCAATTGCTGTTATAGATACCCTAATTAAACAAAAGCAGTAGATGTTCATACCCCAAGAACTTGACCAAATTATCGCGCACGGGCTTAGTGAGAAAGAGATTAAAAAACAACTTCAAATCTTTCACGATGGCGCTCCATTTACTCATGTTACCAGAGCTGTGGGTGTTGAAAATGGTGTTGAGGTGTATGACTTGGCTACTCAAAAACAATTGGCTACTTACTTTGATTCACAAAAAGAACAGAAGGAGATTGTAAAATTTGTACCCGCCAGTGGTGCAGCCACAAGAATGTTCAAGTATTTGCACGCATTTTTGGACAACTATGATCCAGATCAAGAAAAACTCACTCCTTATCTAAAATCAAAAAAACTAGATGCCTTAAAAACATTTATTGACAATATTAAATATTTTCCTTTTACTTCTTTAGTCCAAAAAGAGATTAGAAAGCACAAGCCAAATTATAAAAAGTCAAAAAAAGGATACCGTATCAATAGTTTTGTTTCCTTAATGCTGGGCAAAAAATATCTCAACTACGCGGGCTTACCAAAGGGTCTTATCCCCTTTCATAAATATACAAAATACACCAGAACCGCATTTGAGGAACAACTATTTGAGGCAACTCAATATGCAGCAGTAGACGGAGTAGCACATTTGCATTTTACCTTTTCTCCAAAACACGTACAATTTTTTAAACAAACTTATGAGAGGGTTAAAAATAGCATCAAAAGAAAGACCAAAGTAGAGGTGCAAATTTCTTATTCTTTTCAAGACTCCAACACAGATACCATTGCAGTAACTTTAAAAAACAAACCTTTTAAAGACAAAGAAGGGAAGTTAGTCTTTAGACCCTCAGGTCATGGAGCTCTTATCAAAAACCTAAATCAAATCGATGCAGATGTAATTTTCATAAAAAACATTGACAATGTGATGGTTGAGACACACATTGACACCATTGCATTTAATAAAAAAATGCTGGCAGGTAGACTTTTGCAATTACAGCATAAGATATTTGGATACTTAGATGCTATTGTTAAAGATCAAGTTACAGAAGAGAAACTCAGTGAAATGAAAGCTTTTTTGTGGAAAGAGTTACATATTTTAGAAATTCCTCAAACTAAAGCAGGGATTGCAGAGATTTTGAACAGGCCTATTCGTGTGTGCGGTGTTGTAAAAAATACTGGAGCACCGGGTGGTGGGCCTTTTTGGGTAAAAAATAAAGAGGGCCAACAGTCTCTTCAAATTGTTGAGCTATCTCAAATAGATGTTTCAGACCCAAAACAAGCCTCGATAGTAGCTAATGCAACACATTTTAACCCAGTAGATTTGGTATGTGGTACACGAGATTTTAAGGGAGAGAAATACAACCTAACACATTTTGTAGATCCATTGGCTAGTTTTATTTCAAAAAAAACTGTTGAGGGGACTCCTATAAAAGCCCTGGAAGCCCCTGGCTTATGGAACGGTGCAATGGCACATTGGAATACTATTTTTGTAGAGGTACCAATTCAAACGTTTTGTCCTGTAAAGGATGTAAACGATCTGCTACATCCATCTCATCAACCTAGCGCCTGATGGATCGCAAAAAACTTTTAAAAGAGATTTCCTTCAAAGCCGTGACAAGTAGCGGGCCTGGTGGGCAGCACGTAAATAGAACCGCAAGCAAGGCAGTTGTTAGTTTTGTGATTCCTACCTCCCAGATTTTTACTGCCACAGAAAAACAGCGCTTACTTGAAAAATTAAAACACCGTGTTTCTCAAGACGGCACACTCATAATAACATCTAGTGAATCTAGGAGTCAACACAGAAATAAAGCCTCTGCAATAGCGCGTCTTTTTATGCTACTTGAACAAAGCCTCCGCGTGGCCAAAACAAGAAAAAAATTTACACCTTCAAAAAATGCTATAGAAAAGCGCATGGTCTCTAAAAAAAAGCAAGCCTTAAAAAAAGCCAACAGAAAACCTCCCTCCCTAGAGTGATAATTTGTAATTGAGTTTGTTTGGTTCTAATAAAGTTAAAACTATCTTTGCAACACATCTCAAAGGGGTGCTAATTTACTCAAGGTTTCATTTTTTGAAATCATGTGCATTGTATTGGCTGAGATTATACCCATAGAACCTAGAACAGGTAATGCTGTTTAGGAATAAAACAAATGCTTTTAGCGCGGTCGAGATGTGCTATATCGAGAACATTCTTTATTGTCCTTGATTGCGCTAATTCAAAAAATAATTATTTAATTAAGAATAATTACCCCTTTTATTCGTCATAAAAAAAGTACGAATGAAATATTACACGTTTATTTTTTTACTCAGTGCAGCATTACTTCAAGCACAAGAAAAGTTACAAGACACTACAAAAATTCAACCTCTTGAACAAGTTTATCTCAATGGTGTGAGAGTTTCTGCCGATTCTCCAATTACCCACAGCAATCTTACAAAACAAGATCTCGCCAAAAGAAACTTAGGACAAGACATCCCGATATTACTTAATTACTTGCCAGGGGTTGTCACCACAAGTGATGCTGGTGCAGGTGTAGGATATACCGGTATTAGAGTTAGGGGTAGTGATGCAACTCGTGTCAACGTTACCATCAATGGAATACCCTACAATGATAGTGAGAGCCAGGGTACTTTTTGGGTTAATTTACCTGATTTTGCTTCCTCTATAGAAAGTCTTCAGCTTCAACGAGGGGTAGGTACCTCTTCCAATGGTTCTGGTTCTTTTGGGGCTAGTTTAAACATTGAGACAGACCGCTCTAGTAAAGAGGGGTTTGCTCAAATAGCAAATAGTTATGGCTCTTTTGATACCAAAAAACACAGTGTTAAATTTTCTACTGGACTATTAAATGATAGGGTTGAAGTCTCAGGAAGGCTCTCAAATATTACAAGTGATGGTTACATTGACAGGGCCTCTAGTGATTTAAAATCGTATTTCTTGCAAGGGTCTTATAAAACAGATAACACACACATAAAAGCGCTTGTTTTTGGTGGTAGAGAGGTAACGTATCAGTCATGGTTTGGAATAGATGCTCAAACGGTAGATACAAATCCTACCTTCAATCCTGCTGGGTTGTATACTGACGATCAGGGGGTCGTTCGTTTCCATCAAAATCAAGTAGATGATTATGACCAAGATCACTACCAACTCATCTGGAATCAGCGCTATAACAACAATTGGAGCACAAGCGCAACACTAAATTATACAAAAGGAAGTGGTTTTTTTGAAGAATACAAAGAGGATGCGTCTCTAGATTTTCACGGCTTGTTACCTGTTGAAATAAATGGCCAAGTAGTAGAAACCTCAGATCTTGTTAGACGCAGATGGCTTGAGAATAATTTTTATGCTCTCAGCGCAAATGCTAACTATAAAGATAACAGGTGGGATACCACTACAGGGATTTTTTATAGTTATTATCAGGGCCTTCATTTTGGTGAGGTAATTTGGGCTACTAATTTTTCTGGTGCAAATTTAGAAGATCGCTATTATCAAGGAACAGGAGACAAACATGAATTCACTACATTTTCTAAGGCAAGTTACAAGGTAGCTAACAATTGGTCTGTCTTTGGGGATTTACAAATGCGAGTTGTAAACTATAAAACTGCAGGCTTAACAAGTGATAAAGTGAATATGGTAGTTGATGAGCAGTATACGTTTTTTAACCCAAAATTTGGGGCAAGTTACACCCTAAACAAGAGCAATCAATTGTATCTCTCTTATGGTAGAGCTAGCAGAGAACCCAGACGCAGTGACTTTGAAGAGGGTGTCTTTACCCCAGAAAAATTAGATGATTATGAGCTGGGATGGCGTTTTTCAGGCCAAAACATGACCCTAAGCACTAATCTGTACTATATGGACTACAAAGACCAATTAGTACTCACCGGCCAACTAGATGATTCTGGAGGTTTTATAAGAGAAACTAGTGGTAGTAGTTATAGAGCAGGTCTTGAAATAGACGCAGATTTTAAGGTGTCAAAGCAATTACATCTAAGACCAAATATAGCTTTGAGCAGTAATAAAAACAAAGATTTTACAGCATCAACAGATGGTGAGATAGTAAACTTAGGAACTACAAATATTTCATTTTCCCCCTCCTTTATTGCAGGCAATAGTATAGCATACACTCCAAAAGAAAACCTTCAAGTAGCATTGCTCTCTAAATATGTGGGACAGCAGTACATGGGTAATATAGACAGTCAGACATCAAAGTTGGATGCCTATTTTTTAAATGATTTTACTGTAAACTATACTATAGATAAATTGTCTTTCGCAAAATCTTTAGTGCTTCAAGGATTGGTTAATAATATTTTTGATGTCAAGTACATATCAAATGGATATTTTTTCACCTATGATGATGATTTCTCTACCCCAGGAAGTATAACCACCATAGAAGGCGCAGGATTTTATCCACAAGCAGGAATTAACTTTTTGGTGGGCGCTACTCTTACATTTTAACTAATCTGTCTTAGTTGTATAGCTTATGTATAGTTAGATAATAAAAAATATTTAGTAATGTGTGTTATCTTTGACACCTTAAAATAAGCCTTTATGAATCAAACACCTGCTTTCCTACTTTTAATGTTGTTGTTTTTTGGGAATTTTTCATTTGCCCAGCAAATGCCCATCGATTTTTCTGATCCCGCAGAGAACTTTTCATCCTTTTTAGGGAGTAGTTTTTCTTTCAACACAGATCCCCAAGATCCCACCAACGATGTAGGACAGTTTTCCAACAGCGGGTCTAATATTTGGGAGGGTTTTTACCTTGATTTGCAAAGGGCTATTGATTTGGATTTCCAAAACACGATTTCATTATCTTTTTATGCCTTTGATAGCAATGCACATACCATACTCTTAAAACTTGAAAATGGCGAAAACCCACCTGTAGAGGTTACCCAGAGTATTACAGGGGGTGCTAGTTGGTCTAACAACATAGTTTTTGATTTTTCTCAAGCCGTATTAACAGACGGTGGCACCCCAGTAAATGCAACTGGAGAGTATAATAGATTGGTATTGTTTATAGATGGTGGCGCATTTTCAGGCGGAACATATTTTATAGATAACATAGATGATGGTTCCACAGAGGTAGAAATACCTCAGGTTGATGTTCAGTACACTGAGCTGGTTTGGGAAGATCAATTTGATACTCCAGGAGTTGTAAACCCATCCAAATGGCACCATCAAACACAAGTTATTATACCCGGTGTAGGTTGGGCTAATGGAGAAGAGCAGCATTATACCAACCGTATAGATAATTCTTTTGTGGATTCTTCGGGGCTATTACATATTGTTTCAAAACAAGAGACTTACACAGATCAGGGATTAACAAAGAACTACACCTCTGCTAGATTAAATTCTAAATTTGCATTTACCTATGGTAGGGTAGATGTAAGAGCAAAAATTCCTATAGGGGCTGGAACTTGGCCAGCCATTTGGACATTGGGGAAGAATATAAATGAAGACGGAGCTTATTGGGACCCACAATATGGCACCACAAGTTGGCCTGCCTGTGGTGAGATAGATATGATGGAACACGGAATATTTCCTAACCAAGATATAAACTACATCAAGAGTTCTTTACATACCCCTTGCTGTTATGCTGGTAATCCAAATGGAGGAGGCACTATTGCATCAGATCTTGAAAATGATTTTCACGTATACTCTCTAAACTGGTCTCCAGACCAGATTACATTTTTACTCGATGGTGTTGCTTATTACACATACAATCCTGCAGTAAAAGATGATAGTAACTGGCCGTTCTATGAGGATCAATTTATATTGTTAAACTTGGCTATGGGAGGTATTGCAGGAAATATACCTTCTGGGTTTGACCAGGCCACTATGCTCATAGATTACGTAAAAGTGTATCAAGAAGAAGAATTAGTTATTGGAGAAAACAGTGACCTACAGGACACCCTAGTTGTGTACCCAAACCCTAGTAGTGATATTGTTTATATACAAACACGAACAACTCTAAGCAACCTGCAGCTTTTAGATCTATCTGGAAAGAGAGTAGTTACTAAGCTTGCAACTAGCAAAAGTATAGACGTTAGCAATCTAACTCCTGGAATTTACTTTTTAGTAATTACTACAAACAACCACCAGGTTGTCAAAAAAATAATGATTAATTAATTTGATATTCTTAGGTTAGCACCAGAGCGTTCAACTCTATAACCTAGCATAGGATAAAGCGAGGGCATTGTTTTGTGCTCTCCGGTTACAATATTGTAAGTATTATCCTCACCAGGGCAAGGGCAAGTTGCCTCAATACCGTTTATTGTCATTCTTGAGCATTCACTCGGTATGTGATTTGGATCACTAAGTTCAAAGGCGGTAAATAAATCATCGTTTAATCTATACACCACTATACCCCGAATTCCTTGACTTGTAATTATTGCAGATCCTCCAGGGAAATTAAGATCATTGTATTGAGGTAGGTTTAAATTTAGAGTAAAGTTAACCTGAGGGTTAATTAAATAGGGGTTGAATTGCCCTAACTGATCTTCGTCTGTGTTGCACCCCAAAAGCAGTATCAATATTCCAATACCCACACACATTTTTTTCATTTGTAATGATCATTTATTTGCGCCTCTAAAGTACAAAAATAACCTAACAAATAATTTTTAGTATATTTGTGGTATAAATCCCGTCCTGTATGGGATTTTTCTATTCCTGCCTTTATTGATGTAAATCAAAACTATATGGCAGGATTTTTTGACACATAGCCCGAAGATGTAGTCCAGCTATGCAAAAACTAATTTAAAAATTTTAAAGATGAGTAAAGTATCCTATTATACTCCTGAGGGATTAAAAAAACTAAAAGAAGAGTTGAACCAACTTAAGGATGTAGAGCGTCCAAAGGCATCAAATGATATTGCAGAGGCCAGAGACAAAGGTGATTTGAGTGAAAATGCAGAGTATGATGCTGCAAAGGAAGCTCAAGGAATGCTAGAGATGCGCATCAGTAAACTAGAAGAAGTGGTGGCCAATGCACGTGTTATTGATGAATCCCAACTAGACATGAGTAAGGTACTTATTCACTCAACCGTGAAAATAAAAAACACAGCCAATGGCATGCAAATGACCTATAAATTGGTGGCCCAGAGTGAGGCAGATTTAAAAACTGGTAAAATTTCTGTAGACTCTCCAATTGGAAAAGGGCTCCTGGGTTGCCAGGTAGGTGATCTTGCCGATGTTGTAGTTCCTGCAGGGGTTATAAAATTTGAAGTAATTGAAATCACTAGAGAGTAATGCCCAGTATTTTTACTAAAATAATCAATAAAGAAATTCCTTGCTACAACATAGTAGAGAATGACCGCTTTATTGCCTTTTTAGACATAAATCCAAATGCTAAGGGGCATACTCTGTGTGTTCCAAAGCAAGAAATCAATAAGATTTTTGACATGCCTGAAAAGCTATACCTTGATCTAATGCAATTCAGTAGAGAAGTAGCCATAGCCCTAGAAAAAACAGTTCCCTGCAAAAGAATAGGAATGAGTGTTGTTGGCCTTGAGGTGGCTCATGTGCATGTTCATTTAATACCACTCAATGAAATGAAAGAGATGACTTTTTTACATAAAGTAACCCAAAGCGACTCAGAACTCAAAGCCCTTGCCAAAGCCATTGCTGC
>Ga0206123_10002286_pt1 | contig 16873 bp, 5 predicted proteins | sample Helgoland_Spring_2_FD_160086 | JGI IMG/M metagenome (GOLD analysis project Ga0206123, IMG submission 160086) | Pelagic subsurface seawater microbial communities from Kabeltonne, Helgoland, North Sea - Helgoland_Spring_Bloom_20160316_1 | ecosystem: Environmental > Aquatic > Marine > Epipelagic ...
TAATTCACGTTTGAAGACAAAGGTCTGGTCACATCACAGGGGTAGACCGTGATAAAGCCCGCGGCATCGGGATTCACGACCGTGACATTCAGGGCGACGGCATCAATGCTCGATGGAATTGAAGTGCTGGCACCCAGCGCACTGGTGACAGGTAAATTAGTGACAGCAATGGTTAGCGGTGCATCCGGGGCTAACTTGCCCAACTGACCACCGGTGCCATCACGGGTATCAACCAGTCGTTGTGGTGTTGCGCCGGTAAATGCGTTGCCGACAAACCAGCCAGCCACATCCACAATCAGATCAACTTCCGAGAGAGAATACAGGCAGACAGAACCCGCCGTACCAACCGGCGCAATAACCCCATTGGGTCTCACGTCACCGGCGACAAAGTTCAGGTTAGACGCAAGGGGTCTTGTCACCCCGCAAGGCCAGACGGTAACAAAGCCTGCCGAGGACGGTGTGACTGCTGTCACGTTAATTGAGACAGCGGTTGCGCCGGAGGGAATGGTTAATGTTCCACCCGAGGCTGAAGTTAATGTCTTGCCCACAACCGGCAGTTCAATGGTTTGACCGGCACCCAGACGGATACCGATATCGGCGTTATCACCAATGCCGTCTCCGTCTGTGTCCAGCGTTTCTGATGCATCCAGCGGGAAGGCATCGTCTACATCAAGTGCACTATCACCATCATCGTTAGTGTCGGCATTGTCGCCGGTACCATCGCCGTCGGTATCAACGGACTCAGCGGCATCATTCGGGAAGGCATCCAGCTCATCCGCGACACCGTCGCCATCGCTATCACCCTCAACACCCGCTGTTGCAACACCACCAGGATCAAGCACCTTACCGTCTGCCGCGCCATCGGCATCGTTGGGACCACCATCCTCGATTGTCAGCTGAACACAATTGTTACCCGCGGTCAGGCCCGATGTATAGGCAACATTGCCGACCGTTGGGCAGGCACCGACCTGACTCGCAAGTGCCGAGGCTACATCATTTTTGCCATCGAGAACAAAATTGTTCCAGCCGATATCTGCGCTGTACTTGCGATAAACCGCATTGGCAGGAATTGCACCCTGAAGCGGAATCACAACCGATACAGATTCCCCAAAGATCGGTAGTTCTGCAACTTCAAAGTCGAACACACCAAGGGGATAGTCATGTGAGTCAGAGGCGTTCATCCCTGCCCCGCCATCCCCACCACCAAACTGGTTCAAGGTATCCTGGGTCACTCTGGCAGAATTACGGGAACCAAACAGTGCAGCTGTACCCAGCTTAAGTTTTAAGCCCGGTTCGGTTTGTAAAACTTCACCTTCAGTCTCGCCACCTTGCAATTGGGTTGGATCACTGATTCCGTCTTCATAATCAGGGATACCATCGCCGTCGTCGTCACCCGAACCTTCTGCAAAATCCGATATCCCGTCACCATCACTATCTTTAATGTCACTGAGGGCTGGAATGGCTGTAATTACACGAAAACCGAACTTGCGATTAACAGTGTGTCCACCATCGCTGACACTCACTGCAACAAAGTAGTTACCTTCAAGTAATAGGCCTGGGTCAAACTGCAATTCTGTATCAGACTGAGTGGATGCGAGCAGCACATCCGAAGATGTGCGGGACCAGTCAACGGTCAAGGGAGCTTCTTCGGGATCTTCAGCTTCAAGGGAGACTACAACCTGATCACCGGTCTGTTGAATTAAACGGGTGTCCCGTGTCCCCTGTTTCATCTTCAGTTCAGCACGTGGTGGCAGATTGGCTTCGGTAATACGAATTTCAACTTCAGCATGTTCACCGATGACAGCGCCCGTGGCCGCGGTCAATTTAATCTTAATCTCTTCTGTACCTTCGACCAGAGAATCACTCGTCACATTAATAGGCAGTGTGCCGGTTAAGCCGCTCGCGATCTGAAAAGTGCCGGCAACAAGATCGTGATCCTGTGCGTCAGCGGAACCTTCAACAGTATAGGTAACCGTGACTGGATAAACCGGTGCCGGGCCATTCAACCGGACCACCAGGTTAATAGATTTACCCTCGGGAACAATCAGTGCTCGAGGTATACCAATTAACGGCTCAACATGTAACGTCTGGTTGAATTCGGATTGGTTACCACTGGAATCCACAGAGGTCCAGACTATCTGATGCAGACCCGGTCTAAATGGACCGGTTCGCCCAGGTATAACAACAACCTCGCCGTCGACATTGTCAGTTGCTACGACATCAAATTCGACGTCAGTGAGCAGACCTTCGGACTCCACAACAAGCACAGGTGTGCCGGTTATCACCGGTGGTATCTCATCCAGGTTAATCGAGTCACAGACATCACCCACGCCGTCACCATCGACATCAGACTGATCCTGGTTAGCAATCAGCGGGCAGTTATCATCTATGTCCAGCACAAGGTCGTTGTCATCGTCATCGTCCTGATTATCACCAGTCCCATCGCCATCATTATCCTGGCTCTCGGTTGCATCAAGCGGGAATTTGTCATCCCTGTCTGGTACTAGATCGCCATCATCGTCAAGGTCGATAGAATCAATTTCACCATCCCCATCTGTGTCTGTGCCTCGGGGAGTTGAGTCAGCAATATCACTAATGCCATCGTTATCATCGTCCCGATCACAGGCATCGCCGATACCATCATGTTCAAGGTCAAATTGATCGTCTGCGATCAGCGGGCAGGAATCCAGATTATTGGCTACACCATCACCATCACTGTCGACTTCGGCTATATTCAGAATCAGGTCATCGTCCGCGTCTTCTTCAAGCCTGTATAGCTCAAAGAAATTGAGCCGGGGAATTGGATCAAATGAAGCCACTTCAAGCACATAAACCCGATTCCCGGTTTGACCAACTACCTGCCAATTTATCGTGAAGGCTGAACTACATCCTTCATCGGCCAGTTCACATTCAGCATATAGATTAAGGCCGCCAACGCCGCCTGGACCTCCGCGGGACTCCAGAGTGAATGAATTACCTTCCCGGGACCAGTAAAACCGATACCGAGTGAGATCTGTTGGCGCAGGCATTGCGGTATTGAAGTCACTGCCAATAATATTCGTCGCAATACCAGACGCCGCGACACCATCGCCCGAGATATAAAAGCCGTAACTACCTTCACGAGTCACAGCGCCATCATTGTCATTGGAGAAAGGCGAAGAAAGCACCAACCCACTCATCAGGTATCGATTATAGAATTCAGCGGGAAATTCTCCCGGCGCAACATTCAATGCATGAAGCCCGACACCCGTTTTTGATGTGGCCACTCCATTTACCATAACCGATGATTCACTCAACATCAGGCCACCAAATTCATATTCAGATAGTATTGTTAGCGTGTGGGAATTTCCTGAAGTCTGTTCCTGAATCTTTAGTCTGCCATCGACCAACTGCCAGGCGACAGGCTCCAAACGCTCAATTCCACCCACTATATCAAGAAAGGTCAGCGTGCCCGTTGCAGTATCAATTACATCAAAATATGCGGCTTCGGGCCGAATTGATGAACCAGTTGAAATTGGAAGCACATGCTTTGAAGGTGCCATTAAGCTGATGGGTATATTTGCCACACCTGCATTCCGGGAATCGTCATAGGCAAGCAACGTCGATTGTCCCAGAGTCACCAGATCCCCGGTTGGGTTTGGCGTCACCCCAAGGATTGCGGGTGCGAGGGCTGCATAGAGATCATCGATCACCCTGACACTCACCTCTGACCTTCTGACGAAGTCTCTTGTCTCATCAGCAACGGTAACCAGGTACCAGCGGCTTGAATTTTCTGTTAACTCAACTCGAACCTTTGACGCATCGTTACCAAATTCGGTTCCACGTAATATGTCAGGATATGCCGAATGTACAACGTCTGCTGCATTCAATGCCTGGATATCGAGGTTTTTCACAACTGACAAGGGTTGGCTATAAGTAATATCAAGGGTGCCGAGGGTAGTATTAACCAGCCAGGTGAATGGTTCCGAATGACTACCATTCACTCTGGTCCCGGTACCATCACTTCGAAATTCATGGGAATCAAAATCCGGGTACCCTAACCAGGTTTCCGGATCTTCCAGTACCCCAACCGGGCCAAGACTCAAGTAGGTACCTGGAATATCTTCAGGTTGCAGGCTCAGGAATGCAGATTGAAGATCCCCTACGCCATTATTATCAGAATCCGGTCTTCGTGGATTAGTGCCAATCAACGCTTCAAGTGCGTTATCTAATTCGTCACCATCAATATTGTCATCTTCACTATCAATTATGCCATCGCCATCGATATCCGCAATTGAGTCGATTAAGCCATCCCCATCAAGATCCAGTGCCCGAATTGGCAAGTTGGGATTCAATGGAAATGGATCATTAACATCAGCCAGGCCATCATTGTCGTCGTCAAAATCACAGGCATTACCGGCATTGTCCATATCAACATTTGCCTGGTCAGTATTGGCAACCAGCGGGCAGTTGTCGGCGTCATCATTGACCAGATCGAGGTCAGTGTCTTCAGCACACGGATTTGTACCCAGTTGCATTTCAGTTGAATTATTTAATTGATCGCTATCACTGTTTGCAGCAGGGTCAAGCAAGTTACTACATATGCCGGAAAACTGATCATCGGTTAGTGACAATGCCACGCGACCCGCAGCTGTTTCGATAAACACTTTATCGAGATCAACTTCGAACCGCCCCCCCACCTGGAACATCGCTAGAGTTAACAGATTATTAAAGCTGACAGGATCTACCGACAATGAATCAGGGACAAAGATCAGGTCGCCTTCAACAATTAGGTCACCACTGACACTGAGTCCAGTTTGCATAAAGCTGGACTGAGCGATTCGAACTTCAGCGCCTTCCTGTACGAGCATATCTCCCGTGACGCGGAGTGGCTCTTTACCTGGGCTACTCACCAGATGGAGTTCACTACCAGCTCCGATCACCACATCAGCAACCAACTCTCCATTACCTGAAAAGTTCGATGACATGGCGGAAAGGAATGGTGTCACTAATCGTCCATCCACGTGCAGATTGCGAGCATTTGCGCTCACACTGCGATTGAATGTCAGGACACCTGTATCCGAAACCTGAATTCCAAAATCTGAACGTTCTTTCCCAGCCAGTTCAATATTCGCATAACCGTCTACATCAATTAGCCCGCCTCCAACTAATCTCGCAGCTATCATATTCAAGGTTGCAGTTTCAGAAACCTGGATTTGACCACGATTGATAAAAGGTTTCTCCGGTGACCGTACCAGGAAATTACCACCACTCGCCTTAAATTTCGCGCCGGGTAATACTTCTATTGCAACACCTGTTAGCTCCCCTGCACCTTGAAAGGAACCACCGGAACGTAAACGGTCGCCAATCGTCAAGTGACCTCCGGATATCTTGCCAAAAGCCATATCAAAGGAAGCCATATGACCAACATGAATTGCCGCAGGACTGGTGTAAAGCACATCTCCATTCACATCAAATGACTCAAGCGATGTGTTTGTTATCGTCGAATCAATATAATTTAACGCACCCTGGTCTATTCTTAAGAATCCGGTATTGGATAGATTGACTGAATCCATTGTGAACAACGAATTCCTTTGAAGACAGCCATCTATTTGCACCCAATTACTAAGATCTTCGCCGCTGGCGCTATCGACAGGACCATCTCTAAACCGCAAACAAGCGTTGCCTATCCGGGCCACGCCATCCAACAACATGTCGAGACCAATGAGTCCGCTGTCGCCATTGGTGAATAGAGAACTGGCACTACCAAAAACTGCGGAGACACCTGTAACCTGACTGTTGTCCAACATCACGCTGGCATCACCAAAAACATCGATCACCGAGCCTCCGGGGAGTAATCCCGCGGGACTAATATTCAGTCGTTCAAATGTCAATTGCCCGTTGAGCGGCTGGATAAACCCATCTGCCCGCAGGGCTCCACGCTGATCAGACTGGTAAGGTCCAGCGATTACACCCGCACCAGACAAACTACCAGTACCATCTATGGTGAGAGCATTGATATAGAGCTTTGCCTGAACCAACACATCTTCATAACTACCATCATTCTGAAGAACTTTATAGAGGCTGCTGTCCAGCTCGACGATTCCACCCGAGACAAAAACAGGCTTCTCTAATGAAACTCTTGTCGACACAACCAGATCAGTCTGGTCCAGCTCGAGAGGTTCCGTTGCTCCCACACGCAACAGTCCATACTGAATCGTTTCCAGATTATTCAGGCGAATTATTGCATCTGAATTCTCATGAAAGGCGCCATCAATCGATAGACCTGCGTCACTAATAGTGCGAATAAAACTTGAAATTGGCCCGGTATTTTCAAATACCGACACAAGAAATCTGTCCGCAGAATGAAGATCCGAACCGGAACCTTCAACCTTGTCGAGCTTATCACCATGTAAATAGAGATTGTGATCCAGTAAACCACTAACCGAGTAATGCGGGTTCAGGATGTGAATAGATCCATGTTCTGTCACCATCATGGAATCAACACCGGGCTGACCAACATCCAGGTGTCCATCTCCTCTTACCACCAAATTGCCACCGGTGATGCTCTGGATATTCAGCTGACCTTGATCCAACAAGATCTCTGAGGAATAAGCTGCTTGCACTTCATCCAGGAAACCACTGCCCTCGATACTTCCCGTTGCAGAGAGAACAACATTCCCGGCATTCAACGAACCATCCGCCAAAATCAACCTACCGTCAACGAGCAGGTCATTAAAAGAGTTGAGTCTTGTTACTGCGTAATCTCGATTGGCGAGCGTCAGGGATGCATTCGGTCCAATGCGATACAATATTTCTTCAATGCCCGTTGGGTTGGCATCACCAACCCCCATTTTAAACAGCACATTGGAATTTGGCCCTTCAAGGGTCAGGTCAATGGCGGATAACACGCCAGTGGACGCAAAATTATCCCATTGGCTATCCCACAACATGAGATTTGCATCTTGATAAAATGCTGCTTGCGGTCCATTAATGGTATCTTGTGCCGGAATCAGTTCGCTGGCGACGATCCAGCTTCCACCTTGAGGCACTTCTGTATTGCCCGTGAAAAGTAATCCTGGAGGCGCTGTTTGTGGACAAGTACCGTCCTGTTCTTCAACAAGACAGAGTGGTGATCTAATATCAAATTCCACCGGACGAACTTCTACGATACCTGTATTCTCAAATATACCAACATCTATCAGAGTCCGACTCGTCTCAGTAAATAATGTCCCTTCGTTCAACACAACACATGCTTTACCCGTCAGAAAATCAGCAAAAGATTGTTCATTCTTGTAGATCAAAGTGTCAAATTCGGTTGTAAATGAGCCAGTCCCCTTTAGTGCTGAAACACCCCTGTCTGTAGTGCTAAAACACTTTAGCCCTGGCGACAACTCAAAGGCGCTGTCAGTACGCCGGGAAGGCGATCCTTGAAGCACTCTCTGTCGCGATTTAGCTTCTTCAATCTCAAACAAGCCGGTATTCCTCAACCGACTGTCAGCCAGATAAATTTCCTGCATCCTGGCGACACCATGGTTAGCAAATTCTTTGTTGCCTGAATCCAGCGCAAGCCAATCAGCACCTAATCCAGCACCTTCGGCTATCGTTAACCCAGAGGTTAAAACGTAATTTGCGTCATCTGCCGGATCGTTTCCGGCAGGAAGGTAACTTGAGCGAAAGTAACCACCGCGCAATTCAATACCATTGAGACGGGGAGGAAAGGAAAAGAGAGTAAAATCTTCGGCACCACTGCTCACCGGGCACCTTTCACTTGGCTCGTACTCGGATGCCATGCAATTAATACTTTGAGTTCTCCACGTTGGTTTACCCAATATCGAGATTGAGCCACCATGATAGATATCCACCCTCTGCATCCAGAGTGTGTGAGCAGCATCCGAATCGACATACATATCGTGCAACAAGTCAGGAGAAGAGAAAAAAACATCTCTGAAAGTAGCGTAGAAAAAACCCTTGAAGTGATCGTTATAAGCCGAGACTTCGAAGTCTTCGAACATCAGGGATGAGTCCATGGAGAAAGACGCCCCTGTACCCACAAAAATTGTTCCAGTTGAATCAAAAGTGCCCTGCCACGGCTCATCTCGTAGGCCAATTTCAAGAATGGAGTTCTGACCCTGAATGGAAATCGTGCCCTCATTGTTGAAATCGCCAAACACCTGTAGCTGTCGAGCACCACTTATTTCCAAAGTCGCATTCTCAGAGACAGTCAGTGCACCAATTTTGGTGAGCAGCGGACTTTGAACATCCAAATTGAGTTGTGTATCACTCACCTGATAAACATCTTGCGAAGTAAAAGGTACGGTTCCACTTTCCCATCCAGACGCTTGACTCCATGAACCTGATGGACTTACCCAAATGCCATCTTCATCAATCAAAGCCAGTGAAAGTTTGCAATCACCTGTAGTTTCACAGGGTGTGTCCAGATCGAATGTTTTCTCGAATAAATCAATCTCAAGATTTGAATCCAGCAATCTGATGCTTTCATTAAGTGCGGGACCAAAGTTGAAATCCCCCATGGCTGATAGCGCAGTGATATCAAGGTCAAAGTTTCCAATTAGATCCGTATCATTGGTCAGGCTCGACAACACCTCAAAGGTCACATCAATAATGATGTCAGTCCAGTTTGGATCAAAAAAAACTTCCAGTAACATTTCATCGGTAAAATCCAATATTCGATGACTCAGGAGCAAGCTTGATTCACTCCAAGTTCCGTCCGAGCTGTCATCTTTGGTACGAATCAGGGAATCAAGACTACTACCAAATGCATTCCTCACACTGAGCACAGGAATAATATTGGGATCAAGTGTTAAAGATTGTTTGGCTCCAATCAAGGCGCTGATATCAAGATCAAAAATCTCAATTTTTTGATCGACAACACCGGGAATACTAATGTCGTAGCCTAATGAAGGCAGCCCAAGTAAAAGGGTCACAACCTGGTCAATATCGAGGGTTCCTTCGATAAACAGATCACCCAGTTCTCCCGTGACAACATTATTACTGTTCAGTTCTCCGCTAATATCCAGATCTGGTCTTCTTGCACCAAACTCGAGGGCGAGCGCTAAAGCACCACCTACCTTGGCGGCCTTAAACGCTTTTGAATCCTTGGGCTTTTTGGGATCATCTGGATCATAATCTTTGTTAATCTCTAATTCTGATTGAGGATCGAGCGCAGTCTCGGCAACCAGTTGGCCGCCACCCAGGACAGTGGTAACCAGGGGTAGTATTTCCAGATTGTAGTTACCGTCCGCATTGAACCCAAACAGTCTTTGAGGATTTGGCGCTATGGCGGCGAAGTCATCTTCCAGATTGAAGTCCAACAAAGTTGCACTCGTTGAATCACAAAACCCAAAGCCACACCCTTCCAGGGCCACCCTTGCATACAATTCAAGAACAAGGTCAACTGCCAGACGTATCTCCGGGAATTCCGATTCATAGGAACCATCAACCAGCACCGGCGTCAGTTTCAACTCCATCCAGCCACCATCTGCATTGTTTCTGGCGTTAAACCAATCTAAAGCATCAACCTCTATCTTTGCATCGTAGTCGAGAGTTGCATCAATGGTCCCCGCACTCGCCTTAACATCGACCAGGACACCCGCTTTACCGCGGGTTGTACCCTCAAAACTGGCGCTGGCAACACCAACATCAACATCGATTCCTCCGGTCACATCCCAATCTGCAACAAACTCATTACCGGTACAAAAGACGAAGCCGCTGCTGGTATCGCTTGCTGGCGTCATAAACGCAGCAACATCGACAGTACATTCCGGCAAGTCGTCAATGGCAACCGCCGCACCGCTGCCGGAACTACTCTGGGTTCCTGAAGTGGAAAAACGGATCGGTTTTGACGTGGTAACAAAGTAGTTCTCGGCTGCCAGCACTGAATTCGACTGGAGAATCAAAGTCAGGAGTAAAACGCCATATACCCTAAACATGCGGTGAGTATTATTCATCGGTTTCCCCCGGGTTCACCTCATCCACAAAAGGATTGGTGATCACGTCTTTGGTCTTGTTAGTATTATTAGTTGCCCCACCTCGATTTTCCCTGGACCTTAGCTCCGCGAGAACTTCATCTGTTAGATCAACTGCTGGATCAATCCACAAGATATTATCGTTTATGGCAATGACGGCCAGGCCGTTGTGTTTTTTTGCAACTTCTGTTGCAACCTGTGAGATCCGCTCTCGGAATCCGTCCATTATTTCCAGACGGCGGCCCGCGATCAGTGTCTCTGCTTCCAGCTTCAGGTCTTTGAGTTCTTTCTGCGCCACCAGCGCTTGCCTGGCGAGTTGTGCCTGTTGAGTTTGTGTTCGCGAAGCACCCATTTTCTCACGCTCACTCATCAATTGCGCTTCGATGGTGGCCGCTCGATCTCGAATCTGGTCAGTCAGACCTTTGCTTGCAGCTTCTAGCTGGGCTTCCATTAGATCCTGGCCCCCCGTGGCGCGGGCAATGACATCCAGGTCTATCAGGAATATGACTCTGGCCGGAGTTGGCAAACTGGTACTACCACTATTCGCAGCAGGGGGTGGTGATGTTGGGGTGATGGTTGGGGTACTGGATGAGGCATTACGTTTGACTGGCTCGGAACATCCAGCTAGCAAAACAAGGCAGAAGACGATGAGAGTGCGCATAAAGTGATCACTTTTGCAGGGAAACAGGGTGCCCTTTCAGCATATAGGTTAACGCCCGACCGAACCACAATTTGTTCTACTACAATAATTGAAAATTTTCAATTGCCTTGTGCATTCTGCAATATTGGTCTCAACACCCCTCCCCATCGTTTAACTTCGAGCATTGAAGCAGGGTTAACAATCGGGTGATACTAACTATTAAAAACTACTGCCCCCTCGGCCCAGTCCCATCCCGCGTATCCAGGAACCGCTTTGGTGTGCTGCCAACAAAGGCATCAGCACCGGTACCGCTAAAATAACCCGCAATGTCGACAATGATGTCCGAGGGAACATTGGTGTAGAAACACACCTCACCATTACTATCAATCGGCGCAACCACGTTATTTGCCACCACATCACCCGCGGCAAAGTTCAGGTTTGACGCCAATGGCCGTTCCACACTGCAGGGCCATACCGTGGCAAAGCCTGCACCTTGTGGATTGACGATAGTCACATTAAACGCGGCCGCGGTTGCGGTGGTGGGAATCGATACAATGGTGCCAGCCACGGATACTGCTGCCCCATGTACCGCGACACTCAACTGCGCTGGTGGCGTCAACTGGCCCTGCTGGCCGCCTGTGCCATCTCGGGTATCAACCAGACGCTTTGGTGTCACACCGGTAAATGATGAGGGTGACGAGGTCGGTAACCAACCCGCAAGGTCAATCACCACATCGGAGGGCACCAGTGAATAGACACAGACAGTGCCATCGGCGCTCACCGGCGATATCACACCATTGGCAACAACCTGACCAGCACTGTAATTCACGTTTGAAGACAAAGGTCTGGTCACATCACAGGGGTAGACCGTGATAAAGCCCGCGGCATCGGGATTCACGACCGTGACATTCAGGGCAACAGCGTCAATTATTGCAGGTATCATCGCACTCTCACCCAACGCGCTCATCACAGCCAAATTCGTCACCACAATCGTTAATGGATCAGTGGCGGATAACTTGCCTTGCTGGCCACCTTTCCCGTCACGGGTATCAACCAGCCGTTGTGGGGTTGCGCCGGTAAAGGCATTACCGACAAACCAGCCAGCCACATCAACGATCAGATCTACTTCTGATTGTGAATACAAACACACAGCGCCTGTAGTTCCCACGGGTGCAATAACGCCATTCGGTCGTACATCGCCGGCTACAAAATTCAAATTGGAAGCCAGGGGTCTGGCTACCCCACAGGGCCATACAGTGACAAAACCTGCCGAGGACGGCGTGACCGCAGTGATATTGATTGATACTGCCGTGGCATCAGCAGGTATGGTTAACAGAGCACCGGCAGCGGAAATAAGCGTTTTGCCCACAACCGGTAATTCGATGGTTTGACCGGCACCAAGCCGGATGCCAACATCTGCGTTATCCCCAATCCCATCACCATCCGAGTCCTGCGTCTCGCTGGCATCCAGCGGAAAGGCATCATCCTCATCCAATGTGCCGTCGTTATCATCATCGGTATCCGAACTATCTGGCGTGCCGTCACCATCAAAATCTGCTGCCGGGTCAATGGAACTGCTAACAACAAGCGTGTAATTCCCCACCTGTGCAGAACTCGTGGCTGAATTCGCCAGCACTCTGTAAGTTCCTGCATCAAGGGTTTCCACAATGCTGGCATCGAAGCCAGCGCCACTATCATCATCTTCCGCCAGGACAACCAGCGCATCGCTGGTGAGATGAAGAAAGGAATCAAAATCTGCTGACATCATTGATATCGTAATCTCGGTCTGCTCAGTTAAGGTGAACTGGTACTGATCAACCAATGAGGTGTCAGAATTGGCAAGTAAATCCCCAACCTGGCAGTCCTCACTGGCGAGCGCACCTGATACCGATACATTGAGCGACAGCGAATTCAAATCACAGGTGGCAGCTTCCAGGCGAACGAAACCGACCAGAAAGAATAAAGCTAGGAAAGTTTTTTGCAGCATCCCTTGAGTATAGTTACTCAAATGTGAGTTGCTTTGCGATACCAGCGATAAAGCCGATCAGGTAGCAAAAAACACCATTCAGGCGTAATTCGGTGCAACTAAAGAGGAAAACCTGGTCCAGGAACTGAATTTTACAAATAAACAAGGAGAATGGCGGATCGGACGGGATTCGAGCCCATCCTGATCGCAAAGCATCACAAAACAAAACAAAGGAATACGGGCTGCAGCCCATTTACTAAGCGTTGATAGGTGTTGTTTTGCGAAAATCTTACCAAGGAATCTATGACATCGACCGGTCAACTCCAATACGTAGCCGTATTGAAGTTCGATTTACGTCAGGGAACATGTATGCGTTCATTGCGATTCACATCTCTTACACCCTAAGCCAGCTATTGATAACATATTTTATCAATAGTAAATACCGGATGATCAACACCATATCTATGTTAGCTGGAAGCGCCACAACCAATATCTTCTGCAAAAAATACTGAATATGCTCAGCACTCAATATAGCTTATTGCATTGCCGGTAAGCTAGAGGCTCGTCACTTACCGGGCGTTGTTAGTGCTTTCTAAAAGTATACTTTAGCCTTTTTGAATCCGATCTCCTTCAGCGTCAAAATCAGTTGTTCCAACTTTGACGAGATGAGAACTGAGTCATTTTCAGACACAAGCATGAAGGATTTTCCGTCACAACCGTGTAGCAAGACAGTGTACTTACTTTTTGAATTCTGGACAGTTAATGGACTGATCACCGCAGCGATACCTAAAACAAGTAAGACTTTCGTAACATTGCTTCCTATGACGTTGGCTTTGGCGAGATCAGCATTGTCGTAGAATCTGGAAAACAGAGTGACGACCATTTCAGGCAATGAGGTCCCAAAAGAAACGATCGTTAATGCGACCGATCACTAGGGGAGGTATACCGTACCTCTCAGCTATACAGAGCACCCCATTGACTAGCCAATCATCGCTCTTCAGTACTAGTGCAAGGTCAACTAATAGTAAAATTAGACTTTCCATTTATGTCCATCATTCTCGCGACTATATCGAAATCGAAGAAACAATGGGAGCATATTGGAGAGAGCAGGTCTTCCATGACGATGTGGCTGCCCCAATTGTTGGTTTGCTCGAGAATCCAACGGAAGTTGAGGTGGGATCTTGCTTTGAGCTGGGTTAGCCTGCAATTCTGTCCATTCATGAACATCGGATAGTATACCACCAATTCTTCTCGCAGCCTGTCGTATCAAACCTTGACGGGCTACGAAAAGAATAGTTCTAGGGTGGATCATCGACCAGGGTTGCAACGGCGACTAATATCCCGATGAAGCAAGCCGATAGCAGCGGCAAACGTACTGCTTATCATTTCCCCAAACGACATAGCCTAATCTTGGTCAACCGCATCATCGATACCATCACCATCATCATCATTGTCATCGTCATCGCTTATTCCATCGTTATCATCGTCAGTATCAAGATTGTCGCCTACCCCATCCCCGTCACTATCCTTTGATTCAGAGTCATCATCAGGAAACGCGTCATCTTCGTCTTTCACTCCGTCATTATCATCGTCATCGTCAGCCCGATCGCCCTGGCCGTCGAGGTCGGCGTCGCTTGATTCAGTTGGATCAGTCGGAAATGCGTCCATTTCGTCTTCAACTCGATCACCATCATCATCCAAATCCCGATTGTCACCCAAACCATCAGAGTCAGTGTCTTCTTGTTCCGATTGATCAAAAGGAAACGCGTCATCCTCATTTAGAACGTCATCGCCATCAACGTCATCATCTATATCGTCTGATATTCCGTCTTTGTCTATGTCACTGTGAGCGCCCGCAATTTTATCGAAATCATCACTGTCGTCATCCACGCCGTCGCCATCATCGTCGTTATCGAGACTATCTTCAATGCCATCACTATCTGTATCAACGAATGATCGCCCGGGTTGCTCGGGATCGTTGTCATCCGGGTCGTCTTCTGCTGGCCACCCGTCATTGTCGAGATCAACTTTCGTCGAACGATTGACATCAGTAGGGAAGTCATCACTCGAATTACTGACGCCATCACCATCAACATCATCATCGGCATTGTCACCAATCCCATCAGCGTCAATATCCGAATTTTCTTGTGCATTTTCAGGAAATGGATCGTCCGAATCTTTGACGCCATCATTATCATCGTCATCGTCGGCATTATCACCTATTCGATCACCATCCAGGTCAGAAGACTCAGTTGGGTCACGTGGAAACGAGTCTCTGATATTGATGCTGCCATCATCGTCAACATCGGTATCTAACAAAGCATTCTGGAGCAAAAAAACGCTGTCCTCTAGATTCGTTGTATCAACATCTACTCCCGTCGCTTGTTTTTCAGTTACGAGTATTTTGCCGGTTTCCGCAACAGAAGTTGCTGTATTTGGGATCAACAGGGTTGCGGGATTTTGTCCCAGGAGTGTGATCACATCTGCGCCGTAGACAGTGCTTGCTGCGCCATTTATAAATCCGTCTAGGGTGCCATCAGCCAAATCTCGAGGAAGCTCAGCCAATATCTCATCAGGACTTCGCATGGACACCTCTGCTGCTGAAAAAGCGAGGGCTGTTAACGCTTCAACAATGGTTCGATAACCGAGCGTTTGCTGTTGTTGCTCAATTGTTCGAGTTGACGCAGATACCAGCGGAACCGTTGTGAACACTCGTGTGTCGGCACTAATACCAAATCCTAGAGCAGATTTGAACTGATCTTCAGCTGCATCCAAAGCCCCTTCAAACTCCTCCAGAGTCACAACGCCATTCTGATCGCCGCTAAAAGGTGTTAGTTGATCTGCATTTAAGATAGCAAGATCGGTAATTAGGGTGGTTACGGGGGTTGCGAAGACATCGGTACCACTCTCAAGATCCTCGGCGGTCAAAACTGTTCGCAGCCTGGTAATGACAGGGAATAATCCCGTTGACAAGTCTGTTGTCTGACCGATTACGGCTTCAATTTCCAAGATATAAGGCGCATTAGCATCCTCTACCACCAGTCCGACAATTCGAGCTGTTGCGTCTGTTGTAGCTGTGGCGGCTTCTGCGCCCTTGAAATCTGGTAAGGAAAGGTCAATCTGATAGGCTTTTACGGTTGCATTGGCAAGCGGACCTTTAACACCTCCCCCGCCCACAGTAGAGGTTGCTGGTGCAACTGGAGCAGGTGGAGCTATGACTGAAGCCGTGTCTGAGCCACCGCCACCACCACCACCACTACAAGCTTGTATAAGTACTAGCGCCAACAGTGTTGAAACTCGCGTGAAATAACTTGATTCTGGTCTATTCAAGATTAGATCTCCTAAGTAAAATGGAATTACCAGTAATTAGAGTCGTTCCTCGAAAAAATCATTCGCAGTTTATCGGTGCATGACAATATCCTAGATCACTCAAAACGCTCCTTTCATCTTGGTTGTTTGCCGAAGAACGTTGTTTAAATAATGGACTTTTGGATTCGGGTCTGGGATGCGTACCGGTGGAATTCTCGGGGCTGAATGGCCGGTTTACTCAAAACCATTCTTGAGTGCTCATCAGGAAATGGTCAGGCATGAGATCAAACGCCACACAAAAAACCATATCACGCGAAGTCATGTTGCCTGGATTTGTTAATGACATGCTTGCGATCAATCCAACCAGGATCAAAAAAGATCTGATTCACCTCAGCCCTGAAGGGCACATATTCCGAGATGGGGATTGGGTCATGAAATAGTGGCGCCGGGCTCACGAAGCAACCGGGGTCCACCGGCGACCACAGCCATATCCATGGAGTTCGACCTACATCACTCAGTTGTTGGTGGCCGGATTCGATATTCACGACGTTGCGAGATGGTACGGTAACTCCTCTACCACCATTCTGAAGCACTACTACAAAAATATACCAGGCGAGAAACGTGATAGAGAATTAGCAGCCAAAATGGATGAAGCTCCTTCTTGAAAGATAAAACGGTCGTTAGGGGAAATTACTGAAATCTTGCCATCTGTCACATGGCAAATCTTGACTTCTAGCTACGGCCCTGCGGGTTGGGCCTGTTTCTGAAGGCAAATGGCGGAGCGGACGGGATTTATCCGGCACACGTTGTGCCGCGACCAAGGTCAATCAGACTTTGGATAAAACAAGGTAAATGGCGGAGCGGACGGGATTCATCCGGCACACGTTGTGCCGCGACCAGGGTCTGACTATCTTTAGAAATCAAGGTAAATGGCGGAGCGGACGGGATTTAACCGGCACACGTTGTGCCGCGACGAAGGTCTGACTATCT
>Ga0206123_10002287_pt1 | contig 16864 bp, 13 predicted proteins | sample Helgoland_Spring_2_FD_160086 | JGI IMG/M metagenome (GOLD analysis project Ga0206123, IMG submission 160086) | Pelagic subsurface seawater microbial communities from Kabeltonne, Helgoland, North Sea - Helgoland_Spring_Bloom_20160316_1 | ecosystem: Environmental > Aquatic > Marine > Epipelagic ...
CATATACGGACCACTGCCAGCACCTATAAATAAGTCCCACAGCCCGTGTTTGTCTAATACATCGTTAATCGGTTTTGCATCAATAACAACTTGTGCCTTGCTCTTAGTATTAAAAGAAGAACGTGAATCAATGCCAGCACGTTGTTGACCATCAAGCTGAGTTTGTAACCATTCGATTCTTTGCTTAGGTGTTGAGTATTGATTTGCTCCATCAACTAATTGATTTTCAATCTTAACATCTCTCACAGTTCTAAGTATTAAAGCAGACTTTGACTCGTCTAGTGATTCAATTACAGCTGCTTGTGCTTTAAGCGGATCACCATCGTTCTCTCCTAACAAGATGTAAGCACTGCGTTTGATATCATCAGGGATGCCCTTAGTGTTAAAGGCATGTGTTCCTTTGTTTTTTGGGTTATACTGTTCGAAGAAATCATTTACTGATTTCAAATAGAAATCATAGCTACCTAAAGTATCAACAATGCTTTCAGCTACATCTGAATACTGCTCTAAACCATTCTCCTCTAGGACTGTCCTTACGTGTTTTTTACGAGCTGAGTAGTTACCTTTGTCTTTAACAGGGTCATAGCCTTCTGGAGTACTCTGGATAATCCCAAGGACTTTTTCGTTACCCAACACTTGATTAGTCTGATCGACAAAAAACCCTTTTCGGTCGTTCGTTAACAAAGAGTAGTCTGCTTGATCTCTTTCTAACCGAGTAACAGACTCAGTAATGATATCAGCTTGCTTAGGTTCTGGTTTAGGGTCAATAGTGTCATCAGCAAATGTTTCTATTATCTTTTCCCTAGACTGCTTATAGTTTTCTTGTGTAGTAACTTTAGGAGGTAATCCCTGTTCTTTATCAAAAGGAGCAATAGGTACATCTGTACCTTTAGCTAAAGAAAGCCAGTCGATCCCCAGTAACTCTGCAGCATATTCGTTAGCTGCAATTTCTTTGTTAATAGCTTCTTCTTCTAACCAGTCAGCTCGCTTACCTCGTGTATGTTTAAGAGCCAAATGACCTTGTTCGTGCGCAAGGATAAACTTCTGATATCCTTCCCAAGATCCTACAGCTTCCTTAAACTTTTCAATATCAATCTTAGCAAATACAATCTTCTTCTGAGGAGAAGATGCGCTATCGCTTTCTCCAGATAAATGAGGAAGTCCAGCATCCCAATCTTCTTTAATCCGAGTAGGGTTTAATCGTATCTCACCAGTCTCTGGGTTTGCATTAGCCAAAGTATCTATATCAAAATCTTCAACAACTTCAAAGGCTGGTCCATCATACTCCCTAAGAATGCGTTTAGCTGTTTGTTTATTATCAGCGTTAAGTGCTGGATAGAAATCAGTATTTGCATAATCTGGAGTAGCTATGTATTCTAAATACTTGTTACGTATGACCTGCATCTGCTCGGAGGGTTGCCAACCAGACAACACCAAAGCCTCCCAATCTCTCTCTTTAAGTGTGTGTACAGCATCATCGTCCATAGCTTTATAAATCCGCTCTGTCTGAGATTTAATATCACGAGCTAAGTCTTCTTGAGATGGACCACCTTCTGTAGCTTCTGAAAACACATTGTTTAATAAATGCCGAGCCAAAGCTTCTTTTGTCTCGTTTAAAGATATTTCACTAAAAAACTTGTCAGCAAGATCTGCTTGTTCTGGAGTAAGGTCAGTAACCTCAAGTTTATCGTTAAGCAAGAAAGCAAACTCTTCGTTTTGTCTAGCAAGCTGTTTAGCTGGCTCATAGAAATCAACCAGCTTAATAGCTGCGGCTGAAGTATTACCTTCTTCAAAGAATGTCGAAACTGTTTCTAAATTGTTATTAAAATCTACTATTTCATTTTGTTTCTTAAAAGCACTACGTAATGAAATAGGGGCAAAAACTCCACTTGCTCCAAAAGAAAAAGCTCCGTTTACAAGCAAGTCTTTTCCAGTAACTTTATCACCAAGATAAGTGGAACTTGCGCCCCAAAGAGCTGTTTCAACTGTTGTCGCTATAACTGCTTCCTTAGCGTAGTCTTTTAAAACTAAACCAGCTACTTTCAACTTAGATCCAGAAGCCATAGCCGATTCTAATTGAGATGCTTTTGTTGCTGCAGTTTTAACTTGTGCAGCTCTAGCTATTGTAGCTCCTTTAGTCACTGCGTTTGTTGCCTGATTTACACGACTAGCTACTGCAGCATAGGGTACAAAAGCAATTGGAAGATCTCCTCCGATACCCCCAGCAAAACCTGCTGCAAAATTAGCTGCAGTCTGAAGCTTGCCACCGCCACCAACATTTTGCTGATTTACTCTATTCTGCACGTAACGCTCAAATCTGTACTTAGTTTGAGTAGGTGTTTCTGCGGGTTCTCTTTTAAAATCTTCACCAAATATAGAATACCCTTTTTTCTCAAACTGCTCGTCAGTCAAGGGCTCTAGGTTGTTGTTTTTATCAAAGTACCCTGCTGAGACTTTTTTGATTACTTCAGGAAGTTGACCAAAAACAAGAGATTCGTCAAAGTTCTGACTAGCTGAAGAACCCATTTGCTCTGTAGCAGAGTATACTGAGTTATCAGGAAGCGTTGTACTTCTATTAATAGTTCGGTCTAGCCTTTTACGAGACAGCTCTTCTCGGTCCATTGCACTTAATTCATTATTCATATATTAGTTAAGAAAACCTCCTGCTGGTAAACTAGAAACTTGTTCATCAACTTCAGCATACGCAGATCTGTACAAATTTCTTTGATTTTTAATAACTTCGCTTGCTGGAATTGTAAACGTTTTATAGCTACCATCTGGCTGTTTCATAGCAAGTGCGCTGTAGCCTAGTCCGTCGGAATCTAAGAATTGCGGAACCATGTGTTCAACCATGTGTTCACCATCGTTTATCATATGTTTCCTAGAATAATTTACATAAGCTTGACCTTTTTCATTTTTTCCAAGTAACACTCCCTTTATAAATGCAGCCCCTTCCTTGCTTTTATCTACTAAATTACCTTCGTTGTAAAGAGCGGTCTGCAACGCAGGACTGTTCTCTGAGTCTGCTACCATCTTTAAAAATGGAGTAAACGCAACTTTGTTTTTAAACATATAGTCTACAGTTGTCTGAGCAATACTTGTGTTCAATGCATCTTCTGGAGATTTTACAACTGACAGAGGGTTCAAAGGAAATCCAAGTAAAGCAGAGTTTGCTACTCTTTCTTCGTACGCTTTAATTTCACGTTGAACTGGATTCTTTGGATCTGCTGTAGGCTTTAAAATTATAGAACCATTTTCTGCCTTATACATTTCACCCAGTGCAGATGCATAAAAGCGTTCACCCTTCAATACAATCTCCTGTACTTCCTTTGCTGATGCAGTTGGATTATTAGCAAGAGCTCTTGCCACCATTCCCGATTTTATGTCATTGTACTTAGCAGCTAGCACTGTATCCCCTACCTGACTTGCAGAGGTTGAAAGCAGTGAAATTGGTGACTCTCCGTATCCGCCAATAGCTTTATAGTACTCAGCGTGGTTAGCAGTTACTTGAACAATGTCACCATCCTTGTTTGTAACACTTAGAGTAGAGCCAGCATTAATAATGTTTCCATTATTTTCATGCTCTAAACTTTCTTCAAGAAGACCTGATTGCTGCAATCGCATAGAAACACCTATTTCTCGGTCTTCGCTCTTTCCGCTACTTTCAAGGGATTGAATAACTTCTAGGGAGTTTTTGCCATTAAGCAATAGACTCTTCTCTACATAATCAATCTTAGCTCTGTCTTCCATGTTACTAAAAGAAACACCATCTGCTTTTTCAGGCATCAGTTTAAATGAAGGACCTCCACTAAATAGTGGATTACCCTTCCTTGATTCACTAGTTACGTAGTCTTTTAATAACATCCAAGCATCTGAACGTGCATCAGGATCTTCTTCTAAATCACTAGCAGTAGACCAAACCCTTGCAAGTACTGGGCTCACCCTAGCTAAAGAAGAATAGTCTCCATCTTTTACAGCAGTATTTATTTGTTGAGATAAAGACTTAACTTCTGCCTGATAAGCTTTAACAAATTCAGCGTTCTCTATTAACTTAGAATAATCCTTTCCATCAAAAATAAAGTCTTCTTTTCTTAAAGAAGGTACTACTCCAGTTTTTATGTAATCAAATACATCTCTATTTATAATAGAGTTTCCAGTAGGGTTTCCAACAGATGTTATCCCTGAATGTACAATATACAATCCTTGGGCTTTAGCTTGTGTATCAATTTGAGTATCCGTAGCATCCTCAGATAAGTTTTTTGTTAAGATGTTAAGGTCCCCTTGCAGAGGACGAATGATGCCATCATCATTAGTTGCTGACTTATTTTCAAGTTGAGTAGCTAGTAGCTCAAGTTCATCAGTTATCTTTTTATCTGAAGCTTTATTAGCCTCCTTACGCTGGTTGCTACCTGCTACGCCTATTGTATCTCTAGCACTAGCTATTTTTCTATACATAGAAGCAACCTCTGCTTGTAGAGCGGGGCTTTCGGATTTAGCAAGCTCTTGTAAAGCTATCTCAAGCTCATCAAGCTGAGCAGCTTGTTCTACTGGGGGCAACCCTGCAATTCTTGAAAAGGTTATTGAACTGGTTTTATCCAGTGAAGTTGCAACCTCCTTATAATAAATTTCGGGATCGTTTAGAGTTGAAGCTAAAGAATTAGGGTCTTGGTTGTTGGATATTGAAAATCCAATTTCATTAACAAGCGGGACTGTAGACGGATTACCATTAGCCGCAGCTTCAAACTGGCTTGCTCCTCCTATTTCTTGTTGTATCACCTTGAGCTGTTTTCTGTTCTGAAATCCTATGTTTCTCTTAGACTCAAGCGAATCTCTAAGCGCAACACTTGTTTTAATGTAATTGCTATAATATTCAGAAGATACTTCACCTTGTGGATCAAAAGATTCAGAGGTAAACTCACCCTGATACGGCTGGATTGCAGCTTCCGCTGCTGCACGTTCTTCTTCAGTTGATTCTGGGTTACTGTGTACCCTGTCATGATCATCGTACGCAGACCGCATCCCTGTATTATACACGGAAGCATTAGTACCAGCTAATTTTTTATCAACAATTTCCTGTTTCCTGTCTTGGTTTTGCTTAACTTGAGCAAATTTATTAACAGCAGAGCTTACTTTTTGAATGCCGCTAGCCACGCCTTGTAGCCCAGATTTAAATCCAATGTTAGGGTCAAATACTTCACGAGCTACTGGTCCCGTTGTTTGAGTGTTTGCTGATAAATTAATAGCCATAGTGTTATTCTCCGTAAGGAGCCATTGTTTCTGCTGCAGAAGCTCCAGCCCCAATAAGTGATCCAATTCCAGACGCCCTAGCAGCTCCTGCTTGGTTTTTATAAGATGTTGCCATATTAGCTCCAGCTTGCAAGACATTAGCAGCTTCGTATCTACCTAATGATAAACTGCGGGAACCACTTGCCCTAGCAAGCTCAGCTTGCTCTCCAAATTGATAACCTTTCTCAGAATAACTAGAAGCAAGCTCACCTGCAGCCAAGTTAAATGAAGCCTCTTTCGCATTAAACACATCTTCAAAACTTCCTTGAGTAGAAAAAGCATTGTTAATAAAAGAAGCTTGAGCCTCCTGTACTTCATTCTCAAATACAAGTTCCTTTCTTCCAAACTCAGCTATTGTTGCATTTTTGTTGTAATCAGCAATACCTGCTTGGTACTGAGCATCCTGCTCTTGTGCCTGACGTTGCTGGTATGCAATCGTAGAGTTAACCTTAGCTTGCGCCTCCGCAGCGTCTGCTTGGTACTCTAATGCTTGAGCCTGCCGTTGAGCACCTATGTAAGATACAACACCAGATGTTGCTGTCAACGCAGACGAGATATATGCAATTGTTATAGCTTCTAAGCCCATAGTATTCTAAGGATTGAAGTCTGTCTTAACTAGAAGAGAGACTAGGGTTAGTGGGTGAGGACGATCATGCTTAATTGTAGGGACTTTGTCAGCCCCAAAAAATGATCCGCGAACAGGAAGTTCTTTTCCGAACCCTGTGTAAAATCTGTCTACTTTATCGACACCCTCTAGTAGAATACCGCCATCTTCCTTTAACAGGTAAGTAGATTCTTCTTCCATTAGTGCTTCTGGAGTTTCTTTATCAAAACTGACATACTCATACTTGTCACCTACACCAATTGAGTAGCCCACTGAGTTGTATACATATGGACGTACCGAAATAACTCTAGAATCTCCTCCATAACTACTCCCAAGCTGAGTCGCCCATGTATTAATAGTAAGTCCAATAAAACCTGTGTAGCTAACTCCCACAAGTACGTAATTCTCTTTAGGAAGATCAGTTACATCAAGAAACCCATTAGAGCCTACGGTAAATTCTCCTCGGTCAGCACCGTCTGTTACCACTCGGACAACATCACCTTCTACATACCTAGCTGATACATCTAAAAAGTTTAAAATTGGAGTAATAGCTGTGTCATATTCTGGAAATCTTATATGAGAGTCTAAAAACAAAGCTCCGCTCTTAATATCTCGATCATCTTCAATATCTCGATAATAAGGAGCCATTACTTCGTAGTCATAACGATTGCCGTTCTTAACTGTTATCCAAAGCTGATCTTCCCCTGCGTCTAGGTATCCTTTTCTAAGTACACAGATATCTTTGACATCACCAGCGGTCTCCATTTTAGACCATGAATAGAAATCTTCTTTCTTGTGGTGAGTCAGGCAATATAAAGCTCCACTTGTAGTTAAGCACCAAATACGTGGCTGAGGTGTGTGCGCATACTCAATCCTAATAATTGGATCATTTAAAAACACAGGGTATACCAGCTTAGTAATATCATTTGTATTAGTAGCCTGTACGTTTACATCATACACAAACTCTAACAGACGAGCACCCGATATATCAGCAAAAAACACCGCAGAACCAACAAAAGTGGGGGGAGTCTTTGCACCTTCGGGATCTTCTAGTTCAATACGAATATTCTTAGGGCTGACTGCTGCAGTAAATTCATTAGCAGTAAGTTTATAGATACCATTATCTGTTCCAATCGTAAGAGCTTTTGCTGGAGCCAACCAACGAATAGTTGCATTGACGTTACTAAGAGGATAAGAGACACCAGTAGTGTCTAGCACATCACCATCGTCTTCAGCAGTTCTGAAGTCAGTATCATCTTCGTTCTTACTCATCCATACATAATTAGGAGAGTCGTAACTACCAGCATACACTCTGCGTTGCTCAAAAAAAGCTACGGACTGTGGGTAGTTATTAAGATACCAAGCACCTAGTCTATAAGACCTAAATACTCCATTATTCTCAATCTTACCAGTAAGCTTGTTCTTTGGTATAGATGACAAGATGTCTACAAATACTTGAGCACCAGAAGTAATCGAAGAAATCCTTAATGTTACATATGAAGTCCCTAACTTGGCGAATACAAACCGTCCTAAATCATTTGCAGTAAATAGATCCTTGCTTGACGAAAGTGTACCTACATGTGAAGCAATCTTCTCGGGATCTGTAACTACGTCAAACACAGATATTACTCCAACAGGTGCTATTAAATTGCCGTCGGGTGTACCCGACCCAGTAGCAGAATAAATCGTAGTGTTCTGTACAATCTCTGGGATGTTATTAGGAGCTGCATCCGTAGAATGGTAGCAGTCCACAACGTCAAACTGTTTTTGGGTCGAAAGGTTACCGATTGTTGTTTCAGCGTCTGCAGTAAATGTCCCATCAAATGTGTGATTAAACGCAAAAAGCCTAGGACCTCCAGCACTAACAATAGCAACTGTTTGTTGAGTACTACCCGTAGCATCTACAGTTTTTACACGAAAAGAATCATCAGAGTAAGATCTGTAAACTGAACCCGAGTTATAAAGATTCGTAGTATCAGCACCCGCTCCTCTAAAGAAATCAATAGGTTGGTCTTGAGTACCCAAGTGCTCTTTGATCTTATACCACCTAGTCCTTGTATCTTTTGGGGTTACAATGTCAGTGCTTAGTCTCTCCCCACCTACACGTAGGTAACTTCCAACTTGATTAGGTGAGAACACTAAAGAACTTGCTCGTACGTTTACAGAGTCATCTTTAACACCTTCAAATTTATACCAATCAAATTCAGAATCAAGAGTTACTGCTACATCAGTTCTGTCAGCAATTGAAAGTCTCGTAGATTCGTCCTCTATATTTATTACGGAGTCTACTGGATCTACATATACAACATCTCCAGTAGGGTCTGGTATTTCTCCAGACACACCACTATTTACAACTTTTCCTACTGCCCATTGGTTATTTACGTAGTACTCTACATACCAGTCTGTCTGTGATGTAGTATTATCGCCAGAAGGAGTTCCGTTTACAATCCAATCAAAGTCAGTAGCATAATTTGATTCTAATCGTATATATTCCTGCCTATTTGTTAGTGAAAGAACAGTACCAGAAAGATCGGTAGTCAGAAATGGATGCGAAGTGAACTCAACTAAATTTAGTGACCATGAGTCATCTCCAATTTCGTATACTGCGTCTGCTAATAGAGTTAAATGCGGTTCAGCAGCTCCAGAGGCTTCGGTAGATGCTAAACCATCAACTCCAACTTCAATTACTCCGCCACCAACATCTACTTCTACTGTCAAGTAGTCACTAGGAAGTAAATTGCTTGTTTGAAACTGAACATCAACAGTGAGCGTTCTTGGAGCATGACGACCATGACATAAATATAGAATATCAGTTTCAGAACTCCACCGTATGTCAGATAGCTCCGAAGCCGTGTAAGGTGCGTCTAATTGATCTAACTGAACTCCTGCAGAATTATAAATTGTTAGCAGACGGTCACTAAGCACAACCCTATAGGATCTGCCATCAGACAGTGAAAACGCAATTGAAAAAGTTCGATCAGCATCTGCTGGAGCTGAGTACTTAAAGCCATCTCTAAACATAGCAGGTCCTTGTAAGCTCGGAAAGAAATTTGTAAATGGCTTAGCGGATTTCTGTAGACGTTCAATATCTACCCGACCCAGAATATGATCAGTTACCAGTCCTCCACTAAAATCAGTTGTTACATTCCTATACTTTGCCATACATTCTACGAGCCGTTATAAACTTAGAAGTTGATTCGCTTATATATTCCTGAGCTGGACCTTGCCTTCCAGATAGAACTCTTGCACGAGACAACGCCCTAATATATTGCTTCTGTAGATCAAGTGATCTGTTTTCAGACCCAGAAAGTTCAAGAGCAATGCTCTGCGCTATGTGTAGGCAAATTAGCTTGTTTAGGTAAGCTGGCAAATTTGGCAGGTCTGTTGGCAAATATGCGTAATAAATAGTAAGGGTTGGGTAGTTGCACAGCAGAGTCAAACCCTCTACGTAATAGTCAGTAATAATACACCCTTCGCCGTTTACTGCCTTTAGAAAAATATTAAGGTCACTTGGGATTGTAAATGAAAACGAATAGTCATCGTCGTCGGTAATCTCAGTGCCTGTTAGCTTAGATCGTTTTTTATTGTAACCAAAGATATTATCACCGAACACTTCAAGGAATGCTTGATCAAAAGCAGCAGAAGTAATCTCGTAAGTCGATGAACCGTCATCTAACCTATCGAGGTGGTAGCTCCCGACCATGCGGAGGGCTGTGTTTATAATATCTAGTTTTAATGCCATAAAAAAAAGGAGTAGCCTCCCCCGAATATACAGGGGAGGCTACGAATTCAATTAGGACTCTGTGCAGCGGATTTCGCCAGAAACCTCACCCCACATACGAGACGCATCAGCACAAAGCTTGAAGTACAAGTATGGGATGTTCTTCTTAGAGGTGTCGCGCCAGATATCACCCTTGAGGGCAGTACCAACAGACATCTTAAGAGAGCGAGGAGTCGAAACGATGATACGACGCTCATCACCAGCAGCACCAGTACTAAGCGGAAGACGCTCGGTAAGGATGAAACGGAAGCCCATGAACGTTGTAACATTACCTTCTGCAAGAGACTTGCGAACGGCGTAGTCCGAGTTGATGATTTCATCAATACCAAGAAGCTCCTCAAGCTGCTTATGAGTAAGGAAGCAGTTAAGAGTGGTATCTTGGTCGATAGACTCAAGTCGAAGCATCGAGCTACGCATAGCTTTCAGCTTAGCAAGAGTAAGACCAGATCCTGCTGCTCCGAAGTCAGCACCAACCGATACACCTTCAGTGTTAGCTCCAGCAAGTACGTAGTCTCCAGCAGTCGCAGTGATTGGGTTAGACGAACCATTGCTGATCGAGCCAACTGTGATCTTAGAACTAGCTTCATCACCAGCACCTACTGCGTAGGATACTACATTAGAGCCACTCTTACCAACGAAAGCACTACCGAAATAGTTCTCGATGATGATGTCGTCAACCTTACGTTTACCCGACGCAAGCAATGCTTGAGTGTAGGCATTCATAGGGTCGGTAAGTACGCGCTTGAGATCTTTCTCATCGACATACTTGCCCAGCTCGTAGTCTTTAAGACCAAGACGACGACGCTCGTGGTTAATTTCACTCTGAGGATTGACCGCATAGCGACCAGTGTCCTCAGTCATCGCAGCGGCTTCGCCGATACGGTCGAAAAACTGAAACTCAGAACTCTGAGACTCGGTTTCAAAATAAGGCTGAAGCTTTGATTCAGTCTGTTGGAATGCTTGCTCAAAACCCGCACGAAACGAATCGTAATAAGCATTCTCGATTTGGTTTTCTCCAGCAGCGGCAGATGCGTTACTGTAACCTTGTGATCCTAGATCTAATCCCATAATATGTAATTGATTAAAATAATATTGTTAAGTTAATTTTTTTTTCAACAAGCTACCCTCTCGGACTCGTCTAGTCTTACGGAACCAACGGCTTAATAAAGCTTTTCTCTGGACCTAAAAAAATAGGCTACCCAGTACGTATTGAGTAGCCTATTTATCAATGATTGTCAAGCCCTATTGAACATCAATTCCCATATAGTTTTGAGTACAGCTTAATTCGTTTCTGCAAGACGTCTTCTCGCTTACTTCGATCCGCCATGTTCAACGATGCTGGATCAGTCATAATTAAACTCTCGTTGTCAGTATCGAGTTGCTGAATCTGAGCCTTGATACCTTGAATGGTGTCTCCTTGTCCAAAAGGAGACGAAGCGTTTGAACCAGCCATCGGTAAGGCATCCCCAGAAATCTCAGAGATCTTATGAAAAAGCTTTAGAACTGCAGGGTGGTTTGCAATAACTGGGCTCCACTCCATAAGCTCTGCAAGCTCTGGGATGTCTTGAGTTAACGCATCAAACGTTTCGTTTGCAGCTTTCATGTTGACTTCAAACTGATTACCCCAAGCATCTACCATGTCAGCTCCATACTTGTGGATCGCATCCTTGTTGTAATCAGACATCTTAGCCTCCCCCTCCAGCTGCAGCTCTGTGTATCTAGACACCAAGCCGTCAAACTGCTTCTGAGTAAGACCCATGTCAGTTGCAAACTGAGTCAAATCCTCTACAGTCTTTTCACTTGGCTGAGGTATCTCCATACTGTCGTACTCCTCAGAAACAGATACCTCGTCTGGTAGCTTGTAGCCATCTTTTGGTCGAAGCTCTGAGTTAAAGGACTCCCATTGATCATCTCCCCAGTCTTCTTGGGGTGCTTGAAGTCGTTTAGTCCCCAAAGCACTTTGAGCATTTACCAATTGGTTTGCCAACGAGTCAAATGACTTAGTGTTTTGGATGGTAGGGTTACTTTGCAGTTCTTCAGGTAATGAGCTAACAAATTGCTGGTAGCTGTCATCTGAAGTAGCAACAGCAGGTGCTGCGGCTTCTCCACCAGAGAATCCTGAGCCTAGACCTCCACCTTCACCAGCTGCTTCAACTGAACCTTCTTCTTCTCGTAGTATGTTATGTAGTTTGATCATGATTTTCTTGTTCGATTATGTTTATCATTTGGTGTGGATCGTCTTGACCCAGTAAAGTAAGGAAGCTCATTGCTAGTCTCCTTCGCCCTTCGCACTCTCGTAGCTTGCTCTCATCCGAATGAAAAACAGGCTTGGTGACATGGCACTCTCGTAGAAACACCTTAAAGAATCGCTGTCCTTCTGGTGTTTCCAAGATCTTAATAAGATCACTTCTTAGCTCGCCGCGCTTACGCAATCGAGCAAAAGCATCTACTGCTTTATCTAACATTAAATATTAAGTAATTGTCCTACGCCTTCTGGATCTGTACTTCTAGCTGTTGCGACGTCTTTCATTGCACCAGCTATATCTGGTAAAGCTGTTGCTGCTTGTTGATTTTGTTGTTGTTCTGCTTGAGCGGCTTGCTGTTCCTGCATAACCTTAGTTGACTTAACAACACTTGGGCTAATATTGCGATACTTTGCATAGCTGTCTAAAAGCTCACGTTCATCAATTGACTGAAGGATCTCAGGCTTAACGTTTGCCAGTGGTGTAAGGTCCTGCATAAAAGAACTAATATCTGAAAGTCGGCTAGCAAACTGAGCCTGTGAGCTTGGGCTTGCGTAAGCTACTTCCAACTTAGCCCCACTAAGACTAGCAGGGATGTCTGGAAGTTGACGGCGGCGATTCAAGAACATAAAAGTTGTTTCTACTGCTGGTGCAATATATTCGGACTCCATGCGATTAAGCAAAGGAGACAGCTGTTGTAGCATCTGACCGCGAGTGTCTTGGATTTCTAAGATACTTTGACGCTCGTTCTTCTGCTGACGAATAATCTGATCAACAAAGAATGAACGCTGAATCGAAGATTTGTAGGACTCAATCATCTGCAAAGCATATTGAGGCTGAGATCCAGTCATAATCGGCTGGGGCTTCTCACTACCTGCTTCATGAAACATAATCTGACGAGCTCCGTACTTAATCGGAAGTAAGATGCTGTCTTCTTCTGCAGTAAGTGTTGGAGCATTCAAATACTCAGCTGAAATAAGCACTTCCTTCACCATCTTGTTAAGCACACGGATGTGAGACAAGCAAGTCATAGCAGGACTGCGACCATAAACCTCATCGGACTGCTTAGCCCAGCGAGGTACTAGAAATGTAAAGTAACTTGATCCATCTTGACGAATAGGAGCTTTAAGATCTGGACTCCAGTAGGTTACTACGTACGGACGCTCAACACCAACACGCCCGCCCATCTTAGAGCGTGTGTCTTGACTGGGTTCAATAGAGTAAACTAGTTCCCACTTCTTGTTTTTATCTTTGTCGGAAAAACCATCTACATTTACAACTTCTGGTAGTAAACCAACCAATTGTCGTGTAGTTTTAAAGCATCGATAATACACTGTGTTCACTTCACCATATTCATCAACGTCAAAAAACACGTCGGATAGTGGTCTCGCGCGAAAATTTACGACTCCATTTACATCGGATATCTGGACAGGTGACGTTCCGTATGCACCAATATCAAGGAAACATTCGTGACTTGCTCCATAAAACTGCGACTGTGGTAGCGCAAATTCATGGAAGATTCGATCAGTCACTGTATTGAGATACGTTTGCTGTTCGTTATCAAGTTCTGAGTTCTCGGTATCCTGTACCCGAAGATACATCCACCGCTCAGCCTTTGGAATTAAGTTAGACGACAAGCCGTTGGCAAACATTTGGTTTGACCAAACGGCTGTGTCGTCGTGGATATCCTTAGAGCCATCATCTTTGAAGTTTGATCCATGATCAAACTCTGGTGCATTGGGACGGACATAGCGTTGCGCATCCTTAAGCATACCATCGAGGCTGCTTCTTAGGAGTTTCAACTCGGAGTACCGTTCCCTTAACCTGATAATGTCCCGCATATCTCTTACTTAAACTTCATTCCGCCGCCCAAGGAGTTCGTTCCATCTTTTTGCTTCCGCACATAAGCAGGAGCATCTGACTTACGACGTTGTACTGCCGTAGGAGTAACAACTTTAGTACGAACAGTTGCTGGAGCAATCGCCCTTCGCGCTACTGGTGTAGGCGGAGGAGGGGGTGGTGGAGGTGGAGGAGGAGGAGGTGGTTTTTTAGGTTTTGATCCCATAATGACTTATACGTTTTATTTTATCCCATGAATAGAATTTGAATCCAGATAATACTCCACGTTTATTACGCATAAAACAAACTTTGTCAAGTTTATATGGAGCTACTTTAAACAATGTGGTTCCAAACCCATCTAAACACTGTTGCCAAGCGACATGCCAATAAGGTTCAATCTTTTTTGAAGTTGGGTCTTGCGGGTCTTCGTAGTCAATCTCCTCTGCAAGTATTAGATACCTAGGTCCTGTGAAAACATACCGCTTACCATCAATGGGGCAATTTAGATAATAGTCTAGCAACTCAATAAATTCCAACCCATGTGCATGATACTGTACAGTTGCCTGATCCAGTAAAGAGAGTTGAGTGTAGACATTGTTACCAATGGACAGGCTCGACTTTGTAGCTTGTGTCTCGTTGTTTGTGTTTTCCATATCCTTGTTTGTTTTCCTTTAGCCCCATTGCTAATGTTCGGAACGCATCCGCTCCGTGAGAGTTAGAGTCATGTACTGGTGTCTTGCGGTATACCTGCTTCGAACTGTCCCATTCTTTGTGGTAACCCTTCAGGTGTTCAAGCCCCAGAGTCGAGCTAGACCGACCAAACCAGCATCTAGGCAACAGATCTCTTACCGCCTCGATACCGTCCTGTACAGGTAGCTTCCGTACTGGTGTAAACTTCAAGCCCAGAGACCTAGCAACTTCTAGTCGAGACTTACCTGTGCCAAGCTCGCGAACTTTAATATCATGCGGCGCAAAATGTTTCCCGTAAGTTACACCCTTCTGTACTGCCCACCTCTGTAGCTCCCGTGCGTAGAACGGAAAACCCTCTCCACTGTTCTCGTAGTAGTATACAATTCGTATCTCACTCTTAAATTGCTGGAAGAACCATATACTAGTAGAGTCATCCATACCCAAGTCCCACGCAGTGTGTACAGGCAACGCCGTATCAGGGGCTAAGTCCTGAAGAATCTGCTTGTTCTTATACAGTCTGGAGATGATCGGACCATAGTACGAGCCCTCCACTGGAGTCTTGAACGAACACATGTACTCCGACTGGAATCGGGCTTCATTGTTTAGCTCGTCCCGCGCTTTCCTTAGATCATCTGGATTGATAGCCTTTGTGTCCTTAACAGATAGGTGGCTGGCGAACCAGCCCTTGGTGGCTTGGGCTTTTAATAGTAGCTTGTAGAAGTGGTTCTCTCCACGAGGTGTACCATTAAACAAAGCCCAGCCGCCATTCTCTGCCAAGATCGGATTTATCAACTGCCAAGCTGCTGGGTCAGAAATACTGAACTCAGAAAAAATCACCCCAATGGGATTCGCGCCCACCATCTTATCAGGGTCATCAGATCCCAGTAGCTGGATAACAGATCCGTTGGTCAAGTGCAGTCGCATCTCCTGCTCACTCTTCTTCTCCACTAGTGCGGAGGGAAAGTAGTCAATGAACTTCTTACCCTCGCCAGTCATGCCATTCCAGATAATACGACGAGCCTGATTACCGTACGGAAGAACGTACCAGTATGTGCCTACGCGCTGCATAGCTTTAATTGCCATGACATTCACGCAAGTAAGATCCTTTCCTGCGCGTCGATGCCAAGCGACACATGCCCGAAGACCACGTTCGGTCTGGGTCATATACTTAAGTAGTGGTAGCTGGTAGGGTCTTGGACACCACCCCTGTGCTGGTACAGTAACCATTAATCTTCCTCCCCTTCTTCAAATACCATGTCGTGCATAAAAGATGGCTGGGTCATGTCCCTAAGGGAATTAACGAACAATGCCTCGCCTATTAATGGATTAGCGTAGTCATAGTACAGGTCGCCGTCCTCATCCAAAACTACGAAAGCAAAATTTGGGAAGTGCTCCCCAAGTATGCCTCGTACGTTATCCAGTACCTCGTCGTGTTGTTTATGTATTGTCATCTTCGCTTTTGTCCTCTTCAGATAGAAATTCGTCATAGGCATCTAGATCCACAATGTCATCGTCTGCCTCCTTCATTAACTGACTCTGGGTCAACTTAGAGAAATCCATAGTCACCACCTTCATCTCTCCAGACACTGTAGCCGAAATGTCCACGCTCTTAAGCTTCGGCTGTGTGTAACTGGCTAGCTCCTTCCAAATAGAGATCCTCTCCTTCAAGGGTACTTCGTCATCCGAAGTAAATTTCATCAACTCTTCAATAGGATTGATACCCTTTTCCGCAAACAATGCCAGTAATGCCTTACGCTGCTGAGCTGGCGTAGGCGCATTGTTCATTGCATTTAAGAACTGCTGCTTTATATTAAGCTTCTTCTCCACCGAAACAAGATCCTTCTTAGCCTTCTCCATATCCTTCTCTGCCTTCATCTTTTTTCGGGAGCAAGTGGTACGCTTAACCTCTCGCTTCTTCTTAGCTTGGGTCGGGGACACTCCGTTCGATGTCTTACGCTTGTCTGCAAATGGGTCTCGGGTCTTTGGCATGTGATGGGACTATTACCCTAGTTTACTTAGTTGTCAAGCACCTTGTGGATCATGTAACACGTAGCAATGTTGCGGGGAACTGGGTTCAGAAGTACACCTAAGTACAGGTAAAACCACCTGTTTTGCCACTAGTGGCGACTCTTAACTATATGATATATAAGGTACTTATGAGACAGAAGTACAGAAAGTACACTTTCTCTGGGGGGTTACAACAAATAAAAAATACCTAGCAAAAAAGTGTATAATGTGTACTTTATTACGTAAGTCGTTGATACTCCTTATACTTTATAACAGACAGTTGTAAGAAAAAAGTGTACTAGAGGTGTACTTTGATGTACTTTTCCCTGAAATTTCAAAATTGGATGCGCTGGTTGTTACCCCACTTGTTTTCTGTGGACAATCCCCCCATGCCCCCCCCCCTCCAATGAAACC
>Ga0206123_10002301_pt1 | contig 16806 bp, 8 predicted proteins | sample Helgoland_Spring_2_FD_160086 | JGI IMG/M metagenome (GOLD analysis project Ga0206123, IMG submission 160086) | Pelagic subsurface seawater microbial communities from Kabeltonne, Helgoland, North Sea - Helgoland_Spring_Bloom_20160316_1 | ecosystem: Environmental > Aquatic > Marine > Epipelagic ...
AACGCTCAACTTCAAACAAAGAACAACAACGCACATCCTTTCTCCGAACACGTAAACGGCCACCGTTTATTCCTATCCTGGTAATACTGAAACTTGTGACTCTCGTGTTCGACGACGACGCCGCCGAAGCACGCGTCGATGCGCGAGGACGTTTCCGCTTGGATGTATTGCTTTGTTGCTGACATTTTCTTTTGTTCTTTTCTGACGTTTTCGATGAGAGAAGAAAAAAGAGAAAGAAAGAGGCGCAGCTCATAGGGTTTAGAACTTAATTGTCAAAACTTTTGTCGCGTCACTTTTTCTCAAAAAACTCTCGATTGGCGGCACATAAAAAGAATGAGTCATCATCAGCCGCTGGTGAAATACGAACCGTTCGGGGCGGAGGTACCCTTATCGGAACCGTCTTGGTGTGCGTGCTTTACTTTTCTTTCTCGTTGTTATTCTTTTTCGTCTCGTTATTGTATCGGTAGTATTCTCTATTACTTCTTTCTGCGCGATGTGTGTTTATGCTCTCGATTGGAGATTTTTACCGAATTGATTCCGTTACGCAAACACATCATTACGCGTTTACATTACACATCGGTCGGTGGTTCGGAACAGCCGTTCTTTCTCTCTCTCTCTCTCTCTCCTTTTGTACGCAACAAAACAGCTCTGTTTGATTCGTACGATTCGCGCTGACACCACGTCCTCCTCTCTTCTTCGCCATCATAAACAACCTGAAAACAATCACCCAAACAAAACAGACCAAAATTTGCACTCGCCGTTCTACAACCAATCGCACGTTGAATGGCGCGCGAAAATACGCTCGTTTTTCGAGAACGAGGTGGAACCAATCGTGGACGATTGGGACAAACAAGCGGTATTGAACAACCACGCGAAATGTAAGGAGTACATTCAGTTGATGTACCGGAAATCCGCCGAGTATGGGATTTTAGCAGGGGTGGTTGGCGCGCCGTGGCCGTCGAAATATACGGACGCGCCAGCGCCGGCGAATTACGATTACTTTCACGAGTTGATTAACGTGGACGAAGGGACGAGGTGTGGGGGTGGCATCGCGTGGGCGCTCATGGGTGGGTTAGGGATTGGTTTACCGCCTTTGATTAATTTTGGGATGCCGATGGACCAAGGTAAGTGCGATCGAGTCATTCGAGAGTGTTTAAACGGGACGAAGATTATTTGTTTGTGCATCACCGAGCCGGGGGCTGGGTCGGACGTCTCGAATTTGGCCTGCACCGCGAAAGACTCGGGCGACGGGCACTTTATCGTCGACGGGAATAAGAAGTGGATCACGAATGGGATCTACGCGGATTATTTTACCGTAGCGGTGAGAACCGGGGATAAGAACTCGGCGCATAAAGGTTTGTCGATGATTTTGGTGGAGAGAACTATGCCCGGCGTAACGACGACGAAGATGGATTGCACGGGCGTTTGGCCTTCGGGGACGACGTATATTGAATTCGATAACGTGAAAGTGCCGAAAACAAACATCATCGGTCAAGTCGGTGGTGGATTTAAACAAATCATGTATAACTTCAACCACGAGAGGTGGTTGTTAGCCGCCCAAGCGTGTCGAATGGCGAGGATTTGCGTGGAAGATTCGCTATCGTTTGCTCGATCGCGACGAACGTTTGGTAAGTTTTTAATCGAACACCAAGTCATTCAACACAAAATTGGCGAGATGGCCACGAAAGTTGAATCATTACACGCGTGGTTAGAGAACATTACGTTCCAAATGAACACGATGAAAAAATCGGAACAAAACGTAAAATTAGGCGGGCACATCGCCATGCTCAAACTCGCCTCGTCGCGAACGGCGGAGTTTTGCGCCTCGAGCGCGATGCAAGTCTTCGGCGGCGCTGGATATACGAGAGGTGGTAAAGGCGTCCGAGTCGAACGCATATACAGAGAAGTGAAAGCGTACGCGATTCCTGGTGGAAGCGAGGAAATCATGTTGAACTTGGCGTCTGGACAATTTAACTTTGTCACGCGAAGAGCGCCGGACGTTAAAGATCAATACATCAAAAAATTGACCATGGAATTGAAACAGTTGAAGTCGAGGTTATGATCGTCACGAAGAGAGAGAAAGAGGAAGGAGCCCCGAGGAGGATTTATACATAGAAGAACAAAGAGAGAAGAGCGATATTATACATGTTAAGAGAAGAGAGCACATATACCAACCCATAAACAAACAAGGAACACTCTACTCCATCATGCTTCACTTTTTTTACAATGCGAGCCAGCGCGGGCGAGCTCGCGGCGAACCACCACCCGTTGACAAAACCGAAACCTTCTCGACGCCTCAAGAAAACGCACAGTCGAACGGCCGCCGCACTTCGCGCGTCCTCCAACGACGAAGCGTCCACTTCATCATCTTCGTCAGTCAAAGATACGGATAAAGATGTGAAGGATTCCATTCAATCGAAGGCGAAGAGGATGTGGACGCGAGCGGATAGGTTTCACGCGCACTCTGTGAGTGGAGGATTGTATTCAATTTTAGGTTTTGACGTCATGTACGAGTGGTGCCGAAACGATTACGGCGCGATATTCGGAGGAGAGATGAGTAAAAGTGCATTAGTAGGTGAAGCAACAACACTCACAACGGGAGTAGGGGATTGGAGCGTCGCGGCTTCGATATCGGTTCTATTAGCCACGGCGTGCGCGTTAAGCGGCATACCGTTAGCACAAAACAAAGGTTGGAGAAAACAGGAGTTATCGCTTCGATCGATTGCGTTCCAGCTCGTCATGACGTGGCAGTTGTGTCGATTGAATTCAGGCGAGGCGTTGGCGCCGTTGGACGCGATTGCTTTGTACGGGTGCGCTTTGCCGTTCGTTTGGCACACTTTGACGTACATCTACGTCTTTTTCGTTACGAAGGATGATAAACGGTCCGTTTTGTTAGTTTGGCTTGGAGTTCTTTTGTTTAGTTTGCAGTTAGTACCGACGGCGTTGGCCATTCAACACGGAGATTTATTGAACTTGAGAGAAGGGTTGCCGCAGATGTGGGAACACTCTCTGTTCGGATTGATTTGGTTGTTGAACTGGTCCACGTTTGGGGCGAGTTTAAAAGCGCGGAATGTGGTTGATGACGTTGATTTTCGAAAATGGTTTTTAATCCGCCCATCCGTGCTGTGGATGTTGATGTATGTTTTAGATACGACGCGGTATCACCCTTTCTCGAGCGTGGGTGATTACGCGTTCACGCTAGCGGGCGCCTTAGTGGCATGACTCGTATTCAAATGCGTTCAGATTTACAACAACTCCTCTATATATTATATACTCGCTCTCTCATCTCATCTAATTTTATGTTTTTCCTCTCTCTCTTTCTTTTTCTAAAAATCTCTAATCGCCTTTGACTTCCGCGTCAAGCTGCGCCTCTCTTCTCCCCGCGAGCGTGTACACCGCCGCTAACCATACCAATGCAATGGTCGAGTGAAAGAAAACCATGACTGGTAACGCCGCGATAATGCTCCCGAACCAAAATAGCAGACCTTGTTGCATGAAACTACCACCAGTTTTGCCAAATTGCGAACCTAGCACGTCCACGGCGGCTTTACCTTTAGATTTCGCCTCATCGTCTAATGCAATATACACCATCTCTTCCGCTGGTTTGAACAGCGAAAACTTCGCCGCTCGTTCGACAATGTAAATTGCAGCACCGCCAACAACTAAAATTGGAAGCCAATAACTCGTTTGCGACAAAAGGCCAACTCGGGACGCGTAAATCGAGGTTCCGAAGAAGAACCAACCGAGAATAATGACGCACTTTGGCGTAATCGATAAGGTTCCTTTCCACCCGATGTTCCTAAACAGAAACGGTGCGGAGATCATAAATATTCCAGTTACGAATCCAGAGTACATTTGCACGTTGCCCATAAATTGCGCGTACGCGGTCGGGTCGGGGTGTAAAATTCTCAACTGCGTCTTCCAGGCGACTTGGAACAAAATCGTAGAGATGCCTTGTGAAATCGCCATCACGGCTAAGCAAGACAACTCTGGCGAGTTCGCGACGAACTTCAACGCATCAAACAAACCTCTTTTCGACTTCGACCGATTTCTTTTTGCCATTTGCGCTTTCGTCGGCGGTGCGCTTTCCGTCATTCCTACCCGTTGCGAAAGTTCTCTCTGCACAAGCTCTGACTCGTCCATGGAATCTTCGTCTTTACTCTTTTGTATATCTTCGATGGGAAGAATTTCAATCCTAGCCACCTCTGTGTTCGAATCGTCTTCTTCGCTCGCTTCATCGATGTCCGCGTCGTCCAAATAGACGTCGTAAACTTTCTTTTTTTCTTCATTCTTCTCGGGCGTAATTTTATTATTCTTCTTCTCAACCTTCAACAACCGTCGCCTTTGCTTATCGCAAATGTACGCGTGAATCAACGTCGCGCACCCACCACACGTTAAAACTACCGTCATTAAAAAGCGGAGCTTAGCATCCCAAGAGATGAAATTTCCACTCCCGGTGACCCATTTCATCATAAACCCAGAACTCGCCTGAGCGACGTTCGCCCCGATACCGAGCAACGGATATATAATCGCCGCGTCGTGCAACGACGTCGTCTCGTTCGCTAAACCCCAAAACAGCAACGACAAAACGACGTCGCCCCATAACTCACTAAACACGTAAAACAATGAATACGTCCAATTCGTAAAGACCGCGATGCCGCCTCTCAAACCGCTCGGCAGCCATTTCAACAACTGCACGGATAAGTCCACCGGGTGCAAAACCGAGCGCATCGGGTACAACACAATCGTAAACAGCACAAAAAAGCTTATGAATGTTCCAATCGCGGCATAAAACAGCTTCTCCCTACCCCACCTTTGGCTCAGTTTCGTAAACAAAGACACGAACAACAACGACATTGGCAACACCGCGTACACCGTCAAATACGGAATCTGCTCGGCGCCGCCAAACGCAGTCACGACCAGCGTATCTTTCAACGCGTCCAAGATTGAATTCGCAAACGCCATGCAATAAAACATCGCACTCATTGGTAATAATCTAGAAAGTAAAGGTTTCACGGCTGCAAAGCCACCCACGGCTAACCCGCTCGCGTTGGCGGTTTCGCCTCCTCGGTTCGAAGCCGTGGCTGACGAAGTGGTGGTAGTAGAGAGTCTTCTTTTGTTGATTTGGTACCGTCGTGCTCTGCTGGTCATCGAACGCTCTTTTCCCATCCTCGTCGTCGTCAAATCCTTCGTGGCATTACTCGCTAAAGTTGTTGTTTTCCTCCTCTCTTTCCCCGACGACGACGACGATGATGATGTGTTGGGAAAAAAGACGCCGCCAATATTCCTTTTTTTGCTCGTCACAAACGCGCAACAAAAATTCCTCCTCTTCTTCGTTAAAGACGACGATTCAGACGACGAGGAAATCGAGCTTCTTCTCCTCCTCCTCCTCCTGATTGCGCGCTCGTTCTCATTTCCTGGGCTCAAAGTCGCCTTCGCCGAGGAGGAGATGCGCGAAGAAAAAACCATCGACGACATCCCTCTGAGGTTTCAAAAACACACTAAAAGAAGGGAAAAAAAAATAACAATGCAACGCTCTCTCTTTTCCTAATAAAACTCGCCTTTGCGTGAAAAAAGAGTAGGTTTTACTGTATAAATACGGAAAAGCGACCTTCTTTCCTCCGCGCTCTTCCTTCTTTACGACGAAGAGGACCGAGAGGAAGAGAGGAAAAGGAAAAGTTGTGCGGAGATTTTAGTGTGGTGATGATGAGATTCCTCTTTTTTTTTAATTTTTTTTTTCAAATTGTGTTTTCTCTCTCGCGTGAAAACTCTTCTCTCCATCATCATGAGCATGGTGATGTGAGAGAGACGCAGCAAAAGTGTGCCCAAAAAAGACCAAAAAAATAAAATTTTGGGCAAAACACATTAAAAAAAAGAGATAAAATTTCCCACAGAACAACGCACAAACACACACGGTGCGTATATATAAAGACAGCTTTCTTTGTGTTCTCCGCGCGAGAAGAGAGGGAGAGACAAAAGACGGAGAAAAGAAATAAATGACTTTTGTTGCAGCCGCGACGAATACGAACGTGTTCTTGAGGAGGAGGCAAACGACGACGACGACGAAAAGAAGACATTTTTTTACCAATACGACGATGATGATGACGACGACGACGACGACGGCGAGACGACATTTAAGCCGCCGAAACAGTTTTAAGGGGTGGTGGTTTCCTTCTTGCGGGTGTTTTTCTTCGCCCGCGATTACGTCGTCGTGTACGAATACGTCGTCGTGTACGACGTCGTCGTCTGCTTTAAATTCGACGCCCGTCGTCCCGGCGGCGAAACCAATTCCTTCGGTTTCTTCGTTTTTCAGCGCGTCGTCGACTATTAGGGAGAATGAAAACAGGAAAACGGGTGGTGGTTTTTGTGGTGGTGGTGGTAAACGTTTCTTCTTTACCCAAACGTCGTTTACGTCGTTTACGTCGTCGGTCGTTACCCGCAGCAGCAGCAGCAGCAGCGCGGCGACGTCAGGTGATGTCGCCGACGCGATTGCAAAACAAGGCGATTTGATTAAAGCTTTGAAAGCGTCCGGGAAAACGAACCAGGACGAGGACGTGAAAGCAGCCGTGGCGGTGTTGAAGGAACTGAAAGCGAAAGCGGATCCGTCGGCCGGAGAAGCGAAAAAAAATAAAGAAGAGAATAGCAGCGATAAAAAGAAGAAGAACGACGGCGGCGGTAAAGGAGGGAAAGAGGCGGAAGCGCAAGTGACGCCGCGCTCGGAAGACTTCTCCAAGTGGTACCTGGACGTCATTCGAGAGTGCGAACTGGCCGATTACGGACCGGCGAGAGGGACTATGGTTATTCGCCCGTACGGGTTTGCCATGTGGGAGACGACGCAGACGATTTTGAACGAACAATTTGGAATGCGAGGGGTGGAGAATTGTTATTTTCCGCAGTTGATTCCGTATTCGTTCATTACGAAGGAGGCGTCGCACGTGGAAGGATTCGCTCCAGAATTGGCCGTAGTCACGCAAGGAGGTGGGAAAACGTTGGAGGAACCGTTAGTGGTGAGACCGACGTCGGAGACTATCGTGAACCACATGCTTTCGCAGTGGATTCAAAGTTATCGAGATTTGCCGATTAAATTGAACCAGTGGTGTAACGTGCACCGATGGGAGATGCGAACGAGGCCATTTATTCGAACGTTAGAGTTTTTGTGGCAAGAAGGACACACGGCGCACGCAACCGCGGAAGAAGCGAACGCGATGGCCATGGAAATGATTAAAGTGTATTCAGAATTCGCGGAGAAGACGCTCGCGATGCCTGTCATCGTTGGAAAGAAATCCAGCATTGAAAGTTTCGCGGGCGCGAAGGCGACGTTTACCATGGAGGCGATGATGGGTGATAAGAAAGCGTTACAAGCCGGAACTTCGCACGATTTAGGCGATAACTTTGCAAAAGCTTTCGAGACGACGTTTTTAGATACCGACGGGAAAGCAAAGAACGTGTATCAAAGCTCCTGGGGCGTGAGTACGCGAATGATGGGTGGCGTGATTATGACGCACGGCGACGATAAGGGATTGACGTTGCCGCCGAAATTAGCACCGGTGCAAGTCATCGTGACGCCGATTTGGCAAAAGAATAAAGATAAGGAATCGGTGATGGCGTCGTGCGATGCGATTACGAAGATATTGAAAGAAGCGGGCATTCGCGTGAAGATTGATGCAGACGATACGAAATCGCCCGGATGGAAGTTCAACTTTTGGGAGATGAAAGGCGTGCCGATTCGTATTGAAATCGGTCCCAGAGACGTCGAGAAGAACGCGTGCGTTGTGGCCAGAAGAGACGTGCCGGGTAAAGAAGGCAAAGAGTTTGGCGTTTCCGCGGAAAAAGCGTCGTTAGTGGAGAAAATCAACGTGATTTTGGACGAGATCCAAGACGCGATGTTGGAAAAAGCGAGAAAGTTTCGAGACGAAAACATCGTCGATTGCGCGACGATGGCGGATTTAGAAAAAACGATCGAGGACGGGAAGTGGGCGAGGTGCGCTTGGGAAGGTTCGGACGAGGAAGAGAAGGAGATCAAGGAGAAAACGGGGGCGACCATCCGATGCTTCCCTTTTGAACAACCGAGCTCGGTTGGAAACTGCATCCAAACTGGAAAGCCAGCGAAAGAGGTATGCATATTCGCCAAGAGTTATTAAGAGAATGATTAGCTTTTTGTAATTTTGACCATGATTGGCATGCATGTAGTTTGTCTATTTCCTAGTACCAACTGGTACGTAATTTTGGCGCTTATTGTGTTTTTTATTGCTTTTTATTGCTATTTGCTATTAATACATCTGGTGCACCTGAGCGAGTGTTTTCGCATCTTTCTCCAGTTGGTTTCGATGCGAATCAATCGCGATTCTCAAAGCACCTGATATGTGTTTCTTTTTATTTGAGAACGCGTCGTCATCGAGCGCAATTTGAACCGCGTGGAAAGCATCCATGGGAAGCCAAACGGCGTTATGTTTAACGCGTTTCATCGCACTCGCGCGCGAATAAAGCTCCAACTCTTTCAGAGCCACCCGAGCGGCGCACGCCGGACGATTCGCCTTCAAATACAGCGAAATGAGCTTATCGCAATGCACGTTTTCTGTGAGAAATAAAGGTAACTCGAGATCTGGGTTCACGCTTAAGGCGCCTAAACACGCGGAATGAGCAATCATCCCATTCGTTTCCACGTTTTCAAACTTGTCCACGATTTTTCTCGACGCCACCCACGGGTTCTCATTGGCGAGGGTATTTGAGCTGTTCGATAACGAGCTCGAAACTTTCACACATTTAAAACCAATCGGTAACTTTGCCGAATGATGACTCTCGCTCGAATGCTGAATCGTTTCTGCCGCAAACGCACCGGCGCAACATGATATTTGACTCGCGACGTCGCGCAACTCGTGGTTTGAAAACCACAAAGAAACCAAATCCGAACAGTCATCGAAGAATCCGCGCTTTAACAAACTCTCGCACACAACTTTTACCGCGCTCTCATCGAATAAGGAAGCTATGTTGGTGAACTTCTGCTTTTCAATCGCGAGCTCTTCTAAATAGGCATCATTTTTTAAAAGAAGAAGACGCGCTTTTGTGAGCGCGACCATTCTCGCCATCGCCGCAAGAGGCGAACCAACGCCAATCTCGTCGTCTCCCGTTGGAGGATGGAGCTTTTTGTGTCGTTTCGGTTTTGGTGGAGGCGCGCGGTCGTTCGGTGGTTCTTGATTCTGACGTGCAACATCGTTGCCTTCGTCGTTGTCGTCATTATGAATGCGAAGTTTTTCAAATACGATCTCTTCTTGCGAGGACTCTGAGGATCCTTTTTCGACGTGCATTTCATCGTCCGTGCTTTCTTCTCCAAAATCGTCGTGCGTCGGTGCAAAAAACACTTCGCCGTCGGTACCGCACCTCTCGTCGCTTCTTGTCGCGGTCAACGCGGCTAAAGACTTTTCTAAACCGTGCAAATGACGTTGAACTGACTCGATGGCATCGTCTCGAAGTTGCGCGTTTTGCGGGTCTTTCGCGGCTTCGCAAACTTTTCGTCGAGCTTCGTCGCCGAAGCGGACGGCGTCTTGGGCAGCGACTAACGCGGCGTCCTTCAACTCCCAACGATCGACGAGCATGGAATATAAAATCTCCGACGGAGAAACGATTGTAGCAGTTCCTTGGTCTTTGTCGTCTTGAGACTGGTGATTCAACTTGTGCGTTCGAGATTTTCTTTCAAGCGTTTCTCTCGCCGCGTAAATCGCCTCTCCAAACGGCAACGATTTAATCACTCGACCAATATCCGCCGTCGCACCACAGTTCACGCCCATTGCGTCGCATGCCGATTCGACAAGTGCACGTACACCTGAAAAGTTCGAATGTCTCGCCGCCGCCGGGGAATTGTACATGAAAAGTGTAGAAACGAACGCAGAAACGAAATCGTTTTCGTCGCAAGCGCGTCGCAGAGACGCGTGCCAAAGTCTTTCTTTAGCGTCGATGAGCCTAGCTGCATCTTCCTGCGATTCAAATTCAGTGACGAGCTCGGCTTCAGAGATTGCCGCCATTGTGAATTTCAAAGAGGCGTGAGAAAGACGCGAGGAGAAGACGCGTTCAAACGCTAACGCGACCGTTTCGTGATGCTCAAGCGCATCGTACGTGCGCGGATCTTGCGCTCCTCTTCCTCGATCTTGCGCGTTCTTGGCATCGTCGTCATCGTCACCAAGTATCGAAGTGCGAATCGTTCTTGCCGTTTCCGCTAGGATTTTATTCTCGCTGTCGTCAACTTTCTCTAAACGCAAAGCCGCTTGGAAAAACAATCTCGAAGCTTCTTCGTCCGAGTGACTCGTTTGTGCAGCTCTTCTCGCCAACATTGCCAACGCACGCGCGAAGGCTAACGCCGGTCGCTCGCCTTCGTAGCACAACAGACTTTCATCCTCTTCACTTTTCTTCTCGTAATCACCCGGAATGGCGCTGCCTAAAAATGCCAGCGCAATCTTCTCTGAAGCTTCGATTTCGCCTCGACGAAAAAGATCAACTACCACCATCGCCGGATCGCCTCTTTGTTTCGCGAATGCTTGGATAGCAATCGTATCTGGATCCAACGCACAGACGGAGGAAAGCGCGGAAGAAAGCGCAAAAACTAAGAGAACACGCGGTAACAAAGTAAATGCATCGTTCGAAACCTTTTTTGGCGTTGAACAGGCGCTGCCTTTTGAGGCTAATCGGAGCAACATGGCAAACCCGAACGCTTTGTGTGCTAGCATGCGCAGCTTCTTCGCCGACGTGAAGGAAGAGGATGAAGAAGACGCAATATCATGAACGCTCTGAGATAAAGCTGCTTCAATACTTTGTGCGCACGCCGCCAAATCTTTATCGTTTACAATCAGCGACTCCCACGCTTTTCGAACAGTCAAAATCGTTTGGCGTTGGAGCAAGCGTCTTTGGTCCCTGAACAACGCATCGTGCGCACTGCTCGAGGAGCTTCTACCAGTCATACTAAGGCCACCAGTACCAGTCGCTTCACACGTGGCAAGGTCGAGCCAATCGACAGCTTCGCGATTCTCGAGACCGCAGAAGTTACACCCGAGCAACTTTGCCATGCGTTCGACAGAATTCCCCGCCGCTCGAGAAAGTAACGAGGTCGCATTTTCAACCGCGTCGTTTTGGAACCGCATGTGCGCTCCAGACGATGAAGCGTTCTTTCCACTCGTCGCGAGTGCGCTGATACCACTTTTTCTCAAGAATAATAGTTCTTCTTTTTCCGCGCCCGTGGACGATTTCACAACGGAAAAAGCAACCCCGAGGTTCCCTAGTTTCCATTCAGCGACGTATCGTTTCACGAACTCTCCCCAATTCTGAACAAGATCATCGACTGTTTCCGAGGATGAAGCTAAAGTCGCGGCTATATCATCAACAATCGACGTTCCATCGCTTTCAAAGTCCTTGCCAAGTGCTCGACGAAATCCTGCCGCGCTCACCCCTCTATCTAGACCAATCTCTGAAATCTCCGAGGCTAAAATCTTTGCAAACGTGTGCATCTCGCTTTTATCGACTCCAACATCATTCAAATCTCCGAAAAACGATATTCTCAAAGCGCTTAAAGCAGCTTCGGAACCTACACCGTTGATGGCCCACGATTCAAACTTGGCTAAATCAGATTCTAAAGTTTCAACGACCCTCAACGAATCCGCTACGGACCATTTCGAAACGCAGTTACTCGAAAAGAAGACGAAGATCTCCCCACTCTCGGAGTCGAAATACACGTCTCGAACGCTATCAGCACTATCAGTGATAGTAAACGTAGACATGCGTCGGATTTCGTTCGTGCTCACAAACGTATACGCGGTAACGTGTTCCCTACCTAAATCTTCGTTTCCAAAGACCACTAAATTGCCGCCAGCTGTCGCCCGCGCTCCCGTAACGAACCAGTTTTGGGGAGCCGAATTCGTTGTGTCATTTTCGCGACATGAAGAAGTGATCAACGCATCACTTTTCAAAGCTCCTTTTGGTAACATCATTCGAAACAATACGCGTCTGTTTGCTTGCGAGTTTGAGCCAAACGCCCCCTTCGTATTCGCTGTCGACGAAGTAACGCACGTCACCGCCCCATCCCCGGTGACTATCACTGTCACCATCGACCCATCTAATTCGATCAGTCTGGGCGATACGTGCACTACTGGCGGCATGGTTCCTTTTGCACCGAGGCTAATCCCAAACTTTCCCAACAACGAACTCCCAATAGCCGCAGCCGAGGAAGACGATATCGATTGGCTCCCAACCGCAATCTCCGAAAGCGCTTCGCCGGATAAAACGTCCACGAAAACGACTTTTCGCCCGTCCGTACCACCAACACACACGATCGGCGACCGTTCGCCCGCACCGCTCACCAATCCTGCGCACGTCACCGAGTCTCCCAACCCCGCCGTTTCCAATTTCACCGCTTTCTTCGCCACCGCGCCTCCTTTCAATCGCAACGACGATTTATCCGCAGACTCCTCCACGGTAGCCACGTACATTTCCAAAACTTTCCCGTTAGTCTGCACCGTTCGACTACACGCGATCACGCGAAACAACGACGCGCCGTCGTCGTTCACAGATGTCGGCGCCAAAACGACGCTTTTCGCGCACAGCTCGTTTTTGGTGTCAGTTGGAAACGTGATTTCAATCGTCTTCACCGCTCTGCTCGCAGCATTCTCTCTTCGTTCCCCATCGCGCTCTTCCCGCCACAAGACGATTTCGACCGCATTCTTTCCGCTCGTCGTTCGCCAGGACAGTAAACTCCCATCTCGCAATCGAACGATATCGCCGGAGCCGGAGGAAAAGTCATTCTGTTGTTTCTTTTCAATTCGCGTTCGATCTTCTTCTTCTTCTTCTTCGTTGTTTTTAAAATGAGCAGTAATGTTTCGAGTGCTCGCATCTTCCGCGCGTCCTCTTTCGTTCGCGAAAAGAGCCTCGTCGTCGTTTAAAACGAACAGCGGCGTTTCTTGCGCCGCGAATAACATCCCCCTTTTTTCCTTTGCGCCTGCTTTAATCTGAAGAAATTTGAAACAGAAAACAAACGTTCGTTAAAAAAGAGAAACAAGTGACTTGTGAGAATCGATGAGAAATCAACAAAACGCGAGGAGTAAAGCGCGCGACGAGAGGAGAGAGTATGTTTTTATACTACGCGCGAATGAATGAATGATGATGATAAATCGTGATAAAAGTCAAAGTTTGCAAATTAAAACATGTTGCTATCTCGTCTATGTAATAATATTGTGTCTCTTAAAAATGTAATAACGTCTCTTTCGCGAGAGGAAATTTTCTTTCCTTTTCGCTTTCGGCTACGGCGCATATATAATACTCTAATTCATCCAAGTACACATACTTATTCCTTGCCAGCCTTCTTTGCCTTGGACGGGTCTTCCCCGATGTAGACGTCCAAGTCCCAGTCGGAATCGGTGGTCAAATCTTGGCCGGCGGCTAACTTGATCGCGCGAGACTTGGCCTTGGCCTTGATATCTTTTCTAGACAACTTCTTCTTCGGGCCCTTGACCTTGACGGTGTTACCCATCGCGTCGATGGTGTCCTCTTGCGGTCCATCCCAGTCCGTCTTTTCAGCCTTACCCTTTTTACCTTGGCCCCACCTGTTACCGGTGATGATGACTTCACCGGTACCCGGAACGTCCCAAGTTTCCTCCTTCAACGCGTCCGCGAATTCGCAGTTGTGCGTGATGAGCAAAACGCCGCCGCCGAATTCCTTGACCGCGCACGCCAAGGCGCCTAACGCATCTCTGTCCAAATAGTTGGTCGGTTCGTCCATGACGACGATGTGCGGTTGCTGCCACATGGCGGCACCGAGAACCAACTTAACCTTTTGGCCGCCAGACAAACCCTTGATTCTGTTGTGCGTACCAAATTCAGCTTCGAGACCAAAGTCAATCAAGTGCTTTTCGACGTTGGCGGTGGTTAGCGGGCGCGCGTACAAGCCAGCGCGCGCGGCTTCTCTTTCGTCGACGCGTTGGATCAACTTGGTGAAACCACACTTTTCGAGCTTATCCTTTTCCATCCACGTCGTTTGGTCCATGGACAAGTTCTCCCACTTGACTTCGTACTCGTACTTGTTCTTCTTTTGGCGACGAGAGATGATCTTTTCGACAACCAACTTCATGACCGTGCCATCTTCTTTGGTGACGTTGATCTTTTCCTTCATCAATTTTTCTTCTTCCGGCGTGTATTGCATGGTGACCTTGGTCAAGTTTTCCTTATCTTCGCCGGTTTGAAATCGCCATCTGATGTACTCGTTCGGCGTCTTCTCCAAGTGCTGTTCGACGTGGTGGAACGCGTGCTGCGCGACGTACGCGTAACGCATGTTCGGGTGTCTCCAAACCGTACCTTGGTCCGGTTCAGCTTCACCAGTAAGCAACTTGATGAACGTGGACTTACCGGCACCGTTCGGGCCTAAGCACGCGACTCTGGAAGACAAAGAAAGTTGGATCGAGGCGCCTTGGATAATTTGCCTCTCCGTGTTCGGGTACTTGAACCAACAGTTGGTCGCCTTGACGATGGCTTTATCCTTGTTCTTTACGCCTTCTAAGAAACCAGGCGCCGGGAAGATGAACTTCAGTTCGTCGTTGGACAACTCGGTGTACTTCTTCGCGGCTGGGCACTGACGGATGAATTCAGTCAAGTTACCCTTGTACGTAACAAGCTTTCTCGTTTCGTAGTGGATGATGTGCGTGCACACTCTGTCCAAGAAACCGGCATCGTGCGAGACAATCATGGAAGAAATAGTCGTTTGAGAGATCAAATACTCCTCCAACCACGCGACGTTCTTAACGTCCAAGTGGTTAGTTGGTTCGTCCAAAAGCAAAATGTCCGCCTTCATCAAAATCGCTCTCGCCAAGGCGAGTTTCATCTTCCATCCACCAGACAACGCGGTGACGGCACCTTCTTGCATCGTTTCCGTAAATTGGAAAGTCGTCAAAACCTTCTTGACTTCATCTCTGCTCGTTCCGTGCTCCTTGATGACATCATTGGCAGAGATGAAGTCGACGACGTTCATGTCCCCGACGTCGCCTTGGATGTCGTGTTCAACGTACACCGTTCTCAACTCTTCCGGTGGCGGGAAACCGTCCACTTGACCGTTGTTGATGGCCTTCATGAGCGTCGACTTACCGCAACCGTTCGGGCCGCACAAACCGTATCTTTTACCCTTCTTCATGTGCAAAGTGGCGTTGTTGAGCAAAATGAGCGCACCGTACGCCAAGGAAAAGTCGCACTTGCACAAGTCTTCGCCTTCTTCGTCTTCAACTACGAAGACTTTCTTCGTGGACAAGTACAACTCTTCGGCCTTGGAAACCAAAGTTGCCGTCAAGGCATCCGCGTCGGCGTAAAACACTTTCATGTACGGCGTCGCGCACGACTTGGTCCACTGGTCCTTGTCAAAGTTCTTTTGCAAGAGCGCGTTGACGGACAAGGCGCAAATGTGATTAAAGATCGGCGCAACCGCCGGATCTTCGACAAACTTCGCAACGTCCGCGTCCGAGGCACCAGTTGCGGTGACCATGAGCGCTTGTAACTCCTTCGAAACCATGGATTCATCGTAGTGAGTAGAGGCATCTTCGGCTTCCGCGGCGGCGGATTCCGCGGTTTCGCCGGCGGCGTTCAACAACGTCTTGTACGCTCTCGTACAAACCGTTCTGCATTCCGGATCGGCAACTTCGTCCATCGCTCTCTTCAACAACGGCAATAACTTCGGGACAAACGGTTTGGCATCCATCGGATCTTCGACCAACTTACACATGTTGTCGATGATAACCGCGGATTTACGCTTAATCGCAGTCATTTGCGAGTGCGATAAACCTCTCATCAAAAGCGGACCGAGAATGGACAAGGTCGGCGACTCGACTTGTTGAACAAACGTCGTCGCGGCGAGCTTGTGCACGCACTCCGGCACTTCGTCAATCTTGACGATGCACTCAATCAACGTCGGTACGAACGGCTCAATATCCAAGTTACCAATCGTCGACGCCGCCTTGGCCATCGTATCCGAAGACTTCTCCTTGACTTCATCTCTCATGTCAACCATGACTTGCGCAATTTCCGGAACCAATTCCGGCAACGCCGCGGCGACCGACTTCGGTGCAGCTCCGACGAAAAAGTCAATGACTCTCAACGCAGCCATCTTGGATTGCCAAAACGGACTGGCAAAACCGGCGAAAATAGCTTTTTGGCACGCTCTGATGGCAAACGGCGACAACTTGGACAAGATGGCATCCACCGCCGGGTCCGCCGCTTCTCTCACGTCTTTGGACTTGTTATCCCCGGCCAAGGTAATAGCCACTTCTAACAACTCAATCATGAACGGTTCCTCTTGAGCGCCCGATTTCGTGGCCAACTCCCCGATTTTCTTCGCCGCGTTCGCTCTCGTTTCCGGCTCTTTCTTGTTCGTGGCGTCTTTTTGCAAAGACGCCACGACTTCCGCGGTCACCACGGAGGACGGTTTCGGTACGGTGCACTTCGCGGGAGCCATTGTGTATTAAATAGTTCTGTTGTTATGCGTGAAGAAGAATAAGCGAAGAAGTCGTCGGTTAGTAGTGAACACAAAGAAAAGAAATCAAATTGGAAAGAAGAAGAAGATAAAACGTGTCTGGCCGACAAAGTTCCAAAAAAGCGTTCACACGGAAAAAATGTTCCATCATCTGGTCCGGAAACCGAACGAAAAGAGCACCGAAACATCCACGCATTACGAGTTAAGATTTAAATCTACTCGCAACGAAAACATCTCGACGACATTTTCGCTCCTTTCGCTCCAAAAATCGCTCGCAACGGGGTAAAAAGCGCGCGGATGTTCCGTGGGGGTGTGGCGGC
>Ga0206123_10002302_pt1 | contig 16805 bp, 6 predicted proteins | sample Helgoland_Spring_2_FD_160086 | JGI IMG/M metagenome (GOLD analysis project Ga0206123, IMG submission 160086) | Pelagic subsurface seawater microbial communities from Kabeltonne, Helgoland, North Sea - Helgoland_Spring_Bloom_20160316_1 | ecosystem: Environmental > Aquatic > Marine > Epipelagic ...
CTTCAGCAGGAGAAGGAAATCCTGCCTGCACAGCATCAGAAAACATTGGGATAGATGAAAAAGCATCTTCATCAACTGCAAAGAAATCTAAAGTATCAGTATGTTTAAGGTGTTTTAGTTTCATTAATTTTAATTGAAATTTGAGTTGTTAAAATTAATAAAATCAAGCATCAGAAAACAGGATGTTAGTAAAAAAATAGGCGTAGTAAGATTATATTGTATAATCATCTAATAACGCTTGGTATTCTTCAAATTTATGTTTTCTAATTGGCCTAAGATTCGGGTCTGTATTAAAATATAGTAATAAACATGGAGATATATCTTTATACTTATCTACATATTCATACTTAACTAATTCACGATTCCTAATACGTTGTTTTATTTTGTTATGATAAGGATACATAAAAACAAATATATAGAAAATTTCTAGGATATCTTATAGAAAAAAAAGTCGGGGTAGCAGTACTATAATCTACTAGAGATGACAACTCAAAAGGCACCCGAATAGGTCCCTCTCTATTTATACATCAGAACTATTAAGCAAATATATTAAATTAATTGTAACAATAACCCTCTACGTGTTTTAGGTATTGTTTATGATCTTATTTTAACTATTTTAGCATTTCTTACAAAACAAATCATTATGAAAAAAATTCTACTCGTATTATTATGTCTTCCTTTGATTGGATTTGGACAAGTGCCAGGATGCACAGATTCAACAGCATTTAATTATAATCCAAATGCAATTACTGATGATGGTAGTTGTTGCCATATTATTACTAACCAAAATCAAGTAGGTCAAAGCTTAATAGGAAATGGTTATCATGATTATTTTGGATCTAGTGTTGAAATTAATAATGATGGCAGTATAATTGCTGTTGGCGCTAAATACGAGGCCAGTAATAGTGGTGGAGGAGTTACTAGAATTTATGAAAATTACAATGGAAGTTGGACTCAAATGGGACAACAAATTGATGAATCTAATTTTGGAGGTGATTTAAACTCAATATCAATGAATGGTTTAGGAAATATAGTTAGCACTAGTTCTATAAATTTCAATGGAGGCCAATCAAGAACTCGAATTTTTTATTGGGTACCTAATATTGGAACTTGGGCTCAAATGGGAAATGATATTTTAGGAGATTATTCTTATAGTTTTGGAAATAGTGTTTCGTTAGATGAAATAGGACACACAATTGCTATTGGTGATCCTGAAAATAATATTAATGGAAGTGGAGCTGGAAAAGTGCAAATATATGAATGGAATAATAACACCAATGAATGGATCCAAAAAGGTAATGATCTTTTTGGTTCAAATGGAGATAGATTTGGAAATGCTGTAGTTTTAAGTAAAGATGGAAATACTGTTGCTGTAGGATCACCAAACAATGATGATTCATTTTCTGATGCAGGAAAAATACAAGTTTTTAGGTGGGATGGAACATCTTGGAATCAAATTGGTAATGATATAAATGGATCTCAACAAGAAACTTTATTAGGAGATAGAACTAAGTCAATTACACTAAGCGAAGATGGCAACACTCTTGTAGTAGGAAGTTGGAGATACGATGCAAATCTCATTACAAGTTCTGACTTCAATGGAAAAGTAACAATTTATAAATATCAATCAGGAAGCTGGGTTCAAGATGGTCAGGAAATTCATGCTTCAAATACTGGAGACGGTTTAGGCCATGCTGTATCAATAAATAATGCAGGTAATATTCTTGCTATAGGCGCTCCTTTTTACGACGGTGCAAACTGTTGTGATAGAGGTAAAGTATATATTTATAAAAAGGAGTTGTCGACTTGGAATCAACAAATTGAAATTTTTGGTTCATCTACAAACGGAGGCACACCTCATTTGTATTTTGGAGCTGATATATCATTAAATAAGAATAGTAACTTCTTATGTGTTGGAGCTTATGGATATGGTTTTACAGCTGGTGGGGGTGGCACAAATTGGACTGGACAAGCAACTGTACATTCTTTATCAATTGGATGTCCCTCAGGCTGTACAGATGTTTTTGCTCTTAACTATGATCCAGTTGCTGTAATGTATGATAGCTCTTGTTGTTATGATTGTGGAAAAATAGAAGGATTTATTTATGAAGATGCAGATACTAGTGCAACTTATGACAGCATTGTTGAAACTCCACTTGGCCCTCAGATTATTCAACTTGAAAAAAGCAGTGGAGAGTTATCTTACTTGACTTCTCAGACTGATGGTTATTATAGTTTTATAGTAGATACAGGCCAACAAGTAATTACTTACTCCCCTCCTGCTTTTTGGGAGTCTTCAAACAACAATACTCAGTATAATATAGATATTCAAACAGACAGTACATATTCAGCTTTAGACTTTGGTATTATACCCGAGTTTACAAAAGGAGATATGACCGTTGATATTACTACATCAAATACTGTATGTAACAATACAACTACTATATGGCTTACTGTAAGAAATGAAGGTACTGAGACTATCACCAATGTAGATCTTGATCTTTGGGTTGATCCTGCTTACAGTGTTTTAAACTCAGGTGGAGGAACTCAAAGTGGGAATCATATCTCTTGGAATTTCCCTGGTGATTTCTTTCCATTTGTTTACACTGGTGAAGAGCAAACTTTTAGTGTGGATGTACAAATACCAAGTGGACCACAAGGAAGTTCATTTGTTGATTCTGTAAGGGTAACACCTGTTCAGCTTAATCTCATTGAAATTGATTTAGATAATAATTTTGGTCGTGCAGATAATCAAATTCTATGTTCTTATGATCCAAATGATAAGCAGGTACTTCCAAAAAAATGTTTCTATAATGAATTAGATACTTTGGATTTCACCATAAGATTTCAAAACACTGGAAACTACCCTGCAACTACTGTAACCCTTATTGATAGTTTAGATTTAGAAAAACTAGACATAATGAGTTTTCATGTATTAGGCGCTAGTCATGATTATGAGTGGTCATTAAAAGTACCATCAGTACTTGAAGTAATATTTGATAATATTATGCTCGTAGATAGTTCCGTGAGTTTTAATGAAAGTCAAGGTTTCTTTAAATACAGAATCGTAGTTAGAGATTCACTGGCAGATTTACAACCTTCAGCAACACCTGCCTTTATTTACTTTGATTTAAACGCGCCTGTTGTAACTAATCTTCCAGAAATTAACTTTGTTTCTAATCTATCAGCATCTATGCAATCAACTAATAGTTCTTGTAATGGAGAAAATGATGGAACTGCTACATTAAACATTGTAAGTGTTACAGCTCCATATACTATTGCTTGGAATAGTGGAGATACTACTTCTAACCTAGCCAACTTAGCAGTTGGAACGTATAGTGTAACCCTAACAGACGATAAAACATGTGTATATACAGATGCGATAAGTATTACAGAGCCTGCAGCTATAGTAAGTTCTAATCCACAAAGTATTTGCACTGGACAAAGTATTACAGTTGGAACTAATACCTATTCTACATCAGGTGCTTATACGGATATATTTTCAGCAGTAAATGGATGTGACTCTACTATTACTACTAACTTAACAGTACTTTCAAATACGTCATCTAATACTACACTTAGCTCTTGTGATCCAGTAGCTTGGAATGGACAAACTTTAAACAGCTCTGGTACTTACTCATTCTCAACTACCAATAGTAATGGATGTGATTCTACAGCTACTCTTGATTTAACAATTAATAATGTTAGCTCATCTAGTTCTAATATTAGCTCATGTGATCCAGTAGCTTGGAATGGACAGACTTATAACAGCTCTGGTAATTACTCTTATCTAACTACCAATAGTAATGGATGTGATTCTACAGCTACTCTTGATTTAACTATTAATAATGTTAGTTCATCTAGTTCTATTATTAGCTCATGTGATCCAGTAGCTTGGAATGGTCAGACTTATTCAACAAGTGGAACTTATAGCTGGGTTGGATCAAATAGTAATGGTTGTGATTCTACAGCTACTCTTGATTTAACTATTAATAGTGTCTCTTCATCAAATACTGCAGAAATAGCATGTGATAGTTATTCTTGGAATGGTCAGACTTATACTACAAGTGGAAATTACAGTTGGACCGGTGCAAATACAAATGGATGTGATTCAACAGCTAATCTTGATTTAACGATTAATAGTATCTATGCTATAACTAATACAGTTAGTATTTGCTTTGGAGAAAGTATTACTGTAGGAAGCAATACATACAGCCAAACGGGAACTTATACTGATCTATTAACTAGCGTAAATGGTTGTGATAGTACTATTACTACCGACTTAACTATCTACTCAGATGTTGTATCTATTATATCTCAAAGTGGAAATGATATTACAGCTACTACTATTGGTGGAACTAGTCCTTACTCCTACCAGTGGAATACTAATGAAACAACTCAAACAATTACACCTTTATCCAATGGAGATTATTGGGTGATTATAACAGATGTCAATACTTGTGAATCTGATTCTGCATTCTTTACTGTTAATTGGATATCAACCTCTATTGAAGAATTAAATATAAATAAGCTTAGTATTTATCCGAATCCATCTAATGATGTCTTTAATATTGTATTTGGTAGCAATACAAAACAAGATATTGATCTAAGAATACACAATGTATTAGGAGAAGTAATATTTACTGAAACACTTACAGAATTTAGTGGGGATTATAATAGAACTGTAGATATGACACCATACCCAAATGCGATATATATCTTACAAATAAATACTAAAGTGGGAATGCTAAATAGAAAGTTAGTACTTGAAAAATAATCGACTTATGAAAAAACTACTATTCGTATTATTTTGCTTTCCTACATTTTTGTTTGCACAAACACCAATTTGGGAATGGGCAACTGGATGGGCAACTAATTATAATGGACTTCAAGATATTGCAGTAAATAATTTTGGTGAATCTTATGTTATGGGACACTATACTTCAGAACAAATCATATTTAATGATACTATTTCTGGAAGTGGTGCATATATTGCAAAATTCGACACAGTAGGTAGTTTTTTATGGTCATATCCTGTTGTTATTACAGGACAAAGTACTATTACAGGTGCATTAGATTTAGATAATAATGGAAATGTTATTGCAAGTTTTACTGGAAATTCTAGTCAAGATACAGCTAAGATAATTAAGCTAGATGCCAATGGTTACTTAATTGATGAAGTTGCTTTTGCATTCAGCAATGGTGTTCCTTCTATGTCTATTAATAGCTTAGAAACGGACGCAAATAATAATATTTTTATTGTTTTTAAACAGTATCTTCCAACTTCGGGGAGTGGAATGGTCCTTAGAAAGTATGATCAAAATTTAAATCTACTTTGGCAAAAAGAGGCAGGAGCTAGTAATAATGCTCCTACTAATGGGAACATATTCAATTTTACCTTAACTACAGATTATAATAATAATGTAATTGTTAATGGTCTTTTTGCAGGCATCGCTTCATTTGATGGTAATACGATAACATCTACTGGTGGTACTAATGCAAGAAATAATTTCTTTGTAAAATATGATGAAAATGGAAATCTCATATGGCTTAATTCATACGCTAGTTCTGGTATTCCAGTTACTTTTCAACCTGATATATACAAAATAGAAGTGGATACAAGTGGCAACATTTATGGTGTTGGTGGTGTGACTGCTACACAATTTTCATTTAACGGAACTAATTACAATAATTCTGATCCACAAATATGGTTACTTAAACTGGATCCCAACGGTCAGGAACTATGGTCCCATCTAGCAGGAGATGTTGGTGCTGTTCAGAGTTATGAATGGGGCTTTGACATGTCCATTAGAGAAAATAATTTATTTATTACAGGTCAGCTTGCTGGTGGGGGTCTTTCATTACAGACAGTTATATTTGACACAATACAAACGAATGCTCTTGGGAATCTATTTGTAGCCTCCTACTCCTTAGATGGTAATGTACAATTTGTAAAGACTCAGCAATTAGCAACTCTTGGATCTGCATATTTTTTTGGAATTGACTCAGATCAGTATGGAAATTTATACTTAGCAGGAACAAGTATAAATCATGTATATGGAGCTCTAAATCTTGATGGTAATATTGTTAGTTCAAATAATGTGCCTGGATATACTTATGAATTATCTCTAATTGCAAAACTAAGAACATCAGGGTGCACAGACCCTTTAGCTTTAAACTATGATCCATCAGCAATAATGGATGATGGTTCTTGTTGCTACAATTGTGGAAAGATAGAAGGGTTTATTTATGAAGATGCTGACACTAGTGGTACTTATGACAGCATTGTTGAAACTGCCTTAGGACCTCAAATTATTCAGCTTGAAAAAAGTAGTGGAGAGTTTTCTTACTTAACTTCTCAAACTGATGGTTATTATAGTTTTGTAGTAGATACAGGACAGCAAGTAATTACCTACTCACCACCTGCTTTCTGGGAGTCTTCTAATAATAATACGCAATACTCTATAAACATTCAAACTAATAGCACTTATTCAGGATTAGATTTTGGTATTATTCCTGAATTGACAAAAGGAGATATGACCATCGATTTAACTTCTTCTAATACGGTATGTAACCAAACATCTACTATTTGGCTCACCGTTAGAAATGAAGGAACAGAAACCATTACTAATGTAGATCTTGATCTTTGGGTCAATAACTCCTATTCTATTTTAAGTGCAAGTGGCTCAGGAACACAAAATGGGAACCATATTCATTGGGATTTAACTGGTGATTTCTATCCATATCTTTATACAGGAGAAGAGCATACCTTTAGTGTGGACATACAAACTCCACCAGCTGGAAATAGTGCACTAATTGATTCTGCAAGGGTATCACCTGTTCAAGTTAATTTAATTGAAATAGACATGAGTAATAATTTTGCTCAGGTTTCAAACACGGTTCTATGTTCTTATGATCCGAATGATAAAAGAGTACTTCCAAAAAAATGTTTCTATAATGAATTAGATACTTTGGATTTCACTATTAGATTCCAAAATACTGGAAACTACCCTGCAACTACTGTAACCCTTATTGATAGTTTAGATTTAGAAAAACTAGACATAATGAGTTTTCATGTATTAGGCGCTAGTCATGATTATGAGTGGTCATTAAAAGTACCATCAGTACTTGAAGTAATATTTGATAATATTATGCTCGTAGATAGTTCCGTGAGTTTTAATGAAAGTCAAGGTTTCTTTAAATACAGAATCGTAGTTAGAGATTCACTGGCAGATTTACAACCTTCAGCAACACCTGCCTTTATTTACTTTGATTTAAACGCGCCTGTTGTAACTAATCTTCCAGAAATTAACTTTGTTTCTAATCTATCAGCATCTATGCAATCAACTAATAGTTCTTGTAATGGAGAAAATGATGGAACTGCTACATTAAACATTGTAAGTGTTACAGCTCCATATACTATTGCTTGGAATAGTGGAGATACAACCTCTTCCCTATCTAATTTAGCTGTTGGAACATATAGTGTTACTCTAACTGATGATAAGACATGTGTATACACAGATTCAGTAAGTATTACAGAACCTAATGCTATAGTAAGTTCAAACTCACAAAGTATTTGTGATGGACAAAGTATAACTATTGGTTCAAATACATATAATACAAGTGGAACATATACTGATGTATTTTCAGTCCTAAATGGCTGTGACTCTACAGTTACAACCAATTTGACAGTACTTGCAAATACTTCATCCAACACTACACTTAACTCTTGTGATCCAGTAAGCTGGAATGGTCAGACTTATAGTAATTCAGGTAATTACTCATTTACAACTACTAATAGCAATGGATGTGATTCTACTGCTACCTTAGATCTAACTATAAACAGTATTACTTCTTCAAGTAGTGCAGAGACTTCTTGCGATATTTATTCTTGGAACGGAAATACGTATAACTCAAGTGGGACTTATAGTTGGGTAGGAACAAATGCTTTAGGATGTGATTCAACAGCTAATCTTGATTTAACGATTAATAGTATCTATGCTATAACTAATACAGTTAGTATTTGCTTTGGAGATAGTGTGACTGTTGGAGGTAATACATACAATCAAACAGGAACATATAATGATACTCTTACAGCTGCAAATGGGTGTGATTCTACAATTACAACTAATCTAACTATTTACTCTCATGTTGTATCTATTATCTCACAAAGTGGGAATTATATTACAGTAAACACAATTGGAGGAACAAGTCCTTACATATACCAGTGGAATACAGGAGAAACAACACAAACAATTACTCCACTTGCTGATGGAGATTACTGGGTGATTATAACAGATGTAAATAGCTGTGAATCAGACTCCGTCTTCTTTACAGTTGATTGGTTCCACACTTCTATTGCTGAAATTAATATTAACAAACTTAGTATTTATCCAAATCCATCTAATGATGTATTTAATATTGTATTTGGTAGCAACTCAAAACAAGATATTGATCTAAGAATACACAATGTATTAGGTGAAGTAATATTTACGGAAACACTTACAGAATTTAGTGGAGATTATAATAGAACTGTAGATATGACACCATATCCTAATGCAATCTATATCTTACAACTTAGTACTCAAGATGAAACATCAACAAAAAAATTAGTGCTTGAAAAATAATTAAATGATAGTCCTTTAATGCGAATAATTCTTTCTTTAATAATAATCCTTATAGTAAATACAGATGTTTTTTCTCAGGTTACAGGATGTCCTAGTATTGACCTAGGACCTGATACAAGTATAACATGTAGTACTCCTTGCCTTACTTTAGAAGCCACTGTTTTGGAAGTGGGGCAAACCAATACTTATTCAGTTTCATCATTACCATATGCTCCTCCCTACCCTTATACTCAAGGGACTCCTATTATAGTAAATCTTGATGACGTATGGAGTGAAGAGATCGCTCTGCCTTTTAACTTTTGTTTTTTTGGGAATATCTATGATAAAATTATAGTAGGAGCAAATGGTGTTATTTCTTTTGATATGACACTTGCAAGCCCTGCTGGATGTAATTGGTTTACGTGTACTTTCTGTGAATGGGCATTTAGCCAAAGTATGCCTAATACGAATGGCTTTCCATATCGTAATTCAATCAATGGGGCATACCATGATATTGACCCTTCCATTGCTGGAAGTATTAGGTATGCAATCTTAGGGTCTTACCCTTGTCGAACCTTTGTAGTGAATTATGAAAGCATCCCTCATTTCGCATGCAATAGTATCACTACAACTCAGCAAATAGTAATTTATGAAACAACAAATATTATAGAGATTTATATAGAAGACAAACCAACTTGTAGTACTTGGAATAATGGAAATGCTGTAATTGGTATACAAAACGCAAGTGGGACTATTGGCTTTACGCCAACAAACAGAAATACGGGCCCATGGAGTACAACTAATGAAGCATGGAGATTTACTCCTGACGGAACTCCTACCTACTCAATAGAATGGTTTGATAATAGCGGGTCTCTTATAGGTACTGGAGACACAATTAATGTTTGTCCAACAATCACAACAGCATATAGTGCGGATGTTACATATAATAGATGTGATGGTACACAAATAGTAGAGACTGATCAAGTAAACGTAACTATAGCCGGTGGTGGATTACCAAACGTTGTGGCCAATGCAAATACAATTTCTATTTGTACTGGAGATGCTGTATTATTAACTGGTTCTGGAGCAGTATCTTATAGTTGGGATAATAGTGTTATTGATGGAGTGTCTTTCAATCCTCTTTCGACAAATGTATATACCGTAACTGGAACGGATGTTAATGGTTGTATAAATACTGATCAAATCACTATACAAGTTAATTCAACAACTATATCACTATCAACACTTTTTTCATGTACTCCATACTCTTGGAATGGAAATACCTATTCCACTTCAGGAACCTATACCTATTTAACAACAAATGCAAATGGTTGTGATTCAACTGCAACTCTTAGCCTAACAATCAGCCCTGCTGTTACTTCATCTACAACTATTGCTTCTTGTGTTCCTATAACATGGAACGGAAATACTTACTCTACAACAGGAACCTATACCTATTTAACCACGAATATAAATGGTTGTGACTCAACTGCAACTCTTAACCTAACTATTAGCCCTTCTGTTACTTCTTCTACAACTATTGCTTCTTGTGTTCCTATAACATGGAATGGAAATACTTACTCTACAACAGGAACCTATACCTATTTAACAACAAATGTAAATGGTTGTGACTCAACTGCAACTCTTAACCTAACTATTAGCCCTTCTGTTACTTCTTCTACAACTATTGCTTCATGTGTTCCTATAACATGGAACGGAAATACTTACTCTACAACAGGAGCCTATACCTATTTAACAACAAATGCAAATGGTTGTGATTCAACTGTAACTCTTAACCTAACTATTATCCCTGCTGTTACTTCATCTACAACTATTGCTTCTTGTGTTCCTATAACATGGAATGGAAATACCTATTCCACTTCAGGAGCCTATACTTATTTAACTACTAATGCAAATGGTTGTGACTCAATTGCAACTCTTAATCTTTCAATTATTTCTACTTTAACATCTACAAATTCGATTTCAGCATGTGAATCTTATAATTGGAATGGAAGTCTGTATCTTAATTCAGGTATATATAATTATTTAACAACAAATGCAAATGGATGTGACAGTATAGCAACATTAAATCTTACTATTAATTCAATAACTACATCAACAACTAATGATGTAGCTTGTGATAGTTATACTTGGAATGGAAGTGCTTTTACTGTTTCTGGTAGCTATACTTTTTTAACTACCAATGCAAATGGATGTGATTCAACGGCAACTCTTAATTTAACAATTGATTTATCTAGTACATCTAATTCTAATGAAACAGCCTGTGATAGTTATACTTGGAACGGACAGACTTATACAAGTTCAGGGACCTATACACAACCGCTAATAAATAGTAATGGTTGTGATAGTACAGCAGTATTGAATCTTACTATTAATCCAATTGCCACATCTACTACAGATAGCAGTACTTGCTTAACAAGTGGCATTGTGTGGAATGGACAAACTTATACATCTACCGGAGCATATACATATCAAACCATTGGATCAAATGGATGTGATAGTATCGCTACACTAAATTATACTTTTAATCCAACCACAACATCTACCACTAATAGTAGTTCCTGCGATCCATATTTATGGAATGGAAATACATATAACACATCCGGCAGCTACACCTATTTAACAAATAGTGCAGCGGGTTGTGACAGTATAGCAACCTTAAATCTTACAATCAATTCCGCAACAAGCTCTTTAGATTCCATCACTGCTTGTAATGCGCATAATTGGAATGGAAATACTTTTACTACTTCAAATAATTACACTTTCCTAACTACTAACTCCAATGGATGTGATAGTATTGCTAATCTAGTATTAAATGTTGTTGAAGTAAATTTATTTTTACCAAATACTTTTACCCCAAATAATGATGGGCACAATGAGCAATTTGCTGTATATGGAGGTGGGTTACAAGATTATCAGATATGGATTTTTAATAGATGGGGGGAGCAGATATTTTATTCGAATAATTCTGAAGTTGGTTGGGATGGAATATTTGAGGGGGCTGTATCTCAAGATGGTGTTTACGCTTGGAGAATTATTTACACATGTGCAAATGAACTTAAAGAGAAAACAGGGATAGTTACAATTTTACGATAATACCTAAATTTTATATAACTTAGCACTCAAAAAACAAACGACTTATGAAAAAACTACTATTAATTTTACTATGTATGCCTTTGATTGGATTTGGGCAGAACGTTTACATACCTGATGCTAACTTTAAAGCATATTTAGTTGGAAATATGGCTATTAATACTAATGGAGATACTGAAATACAAGTCAGTGAAGCAAATTCTTTTAATGGTAGTATTATTTATCAAAGTCAAAATATCTCAGATTTAACAGGAATAGAAGATTTTATTGCTTTAACTGTATTGTATTGTGATAGTAATCAGCTCACAAGCCTTGATGTAAGTCAAAATACTGCTCTAACTACTTTATATTGTTCTTATAATCAACTCACGAGCTTGGATGTAAGTCAAAATACTGCTCTAACTACTTTATATTGTTCTTATAATCAACTCACGAGCTTGGATGTAAGTCAAAATACTGCTTTAACCGTGTTGCATTGTCGTACTAATCAACTCATAAGTCTTGATGTTAGTCAGAATACTGCTTTAACTTCGTTGGATTGTTATTTTAATCAACTCATAAGTCTTGATGTTAGTCAGAATACTGCTTTAACTAGTTTACAGTGTAATAGTACTCAAATTACAAGTCTTGATGTAAGTCAAAATACTGCTCTAACTACTTTATATTGTGGAGGTAATCAGCTAACAAGCCTTGATGTAAGTCAAAATACTGCTTTGACTAGTTTGTTTTGTTCGGACAATCTCCTCACCTCTTTAGATGTAAGTACTAATACTGCTCTATCTACGATTCTTCAGGTGGGGGGTAATCAGCTAACAAGCCTTGATGTTAGTACCAATACTGCTCTAACTCAATTGTTTTGCAACAATAATCAACTCACTTCTTTGGATATTAGTACAAATACTATGTTATTTAACATTATATGTTGGAATAATCAAATCACTTCTTTGGATGTTAGCTCAAATACTTTATTATTGAATTTAGAATGTCAAGCAAACCAATTGACATCTCTTGATTTAAGAAATGGAAATAATATTGCTATGGGTACAAACTTCAATTGTATAGGTAATCCTAATTTATATTGTATTAATGTAGATGATCCTATTTGGTCTACTAATAATATTTTTTGGCCCAATATTAATACACAACATTATTTTTCTAATAATTGTTATTATGGATGTACCGACCCACTTGCTCTTAATTACGACACTTTGGCAACAATAGATGATGGCTCATGTTGTTACGATTGTGGTCAGATTCAAGGTTTTGTATATGAGGATTTAGATACGAATGCTATATATGATAGTATTTCAGAATTACCTTTAGGTAATCAGATCCTTGAATTACAAAAAAGTAATGGCTCTATAGAATACCTAAGCACACAGTCAGATGGATATTATAGTTTCTTTGTAGATACAGGATTGCAAGTATTATCCTATGCAGCACCCGCTTATTGGGAGGTTTCAAATAATATAATACAATATTCAATAAATGTTCTTACCGACAGCATTTATTCGGGTCTTGACTTTGGTATATTACCTGAATCTACTAAGGGAGATATGACCATTGATATTACTACATCTAATTTTGTATGTAATAATATATATACAATTTGGCTGACAGTTAAAAATCTGGGAACAGAAACAATAACAAATGTTGATATAGATTTATGGCTTAACTCCGCACAAACTACCTCAATTCAAAACATCAGTAATGCAGGAGTTATAAGCGGACTTAATCATGTATCATGGAATTTACCTGGTGATTTTTATCCATTTATATACACAGGTGAAGAAACTTCCTTAAGTGTAACAATCCAACTTCCAGGGAATTTTGCAATTGGTAGTCTTGTAACTGATTCTGCAAGAGTTACACCAACTCAACCAAATCTAATAGAGTTTGATATTACAAATAATTATGATGAAGAAACTAATACGGTACTTTGCTCTTATGATCCAAATGATAAGCAAGTATTTCCTGAAAAATGTTTTTATCAGGAGTTAGATACTTTGGATTATACCATTAGATTTCAAAACACTGGAAATTATCCAGCAACTACTGTAAGATTGGTAGATAGTTTAGATTTAGAAAAGCTGGATATTATGAGTTTTCAAGTTTTAGGAGCTAGTCATGACTATGATTGGTCAATAGAAGTGCCTTCTGTTTTAGAAGTTGTTTTTGACAATATCAATTTGGTGGATAGTTCTGTTAGTTTTAACGAAAGTCAAGGCTTTTTTAAGTATAGAATTATAGTTAGAGATCCTCTACCAGACTTGCAACCAACTGCTACACCAGCTTTTATTTACTTTGATTTAAACTCAGCAATTGTTACAAACGAACCTGAAGTAGGATTTATTGATCTATCTAATACCAGCACATCAAATGTAACAGAGTGCGATACGTATTCTTGGAACGGACAAAACTATACCAATAGCGGAACCTACAGTTATACAACTACTAACGTAAATAGCTGTGATTCTACAGCAACATTAAACCTAACAATTAACTCATCAACATCTAGTCTTATGGTAAAAACTTCATGTGATAGTTATATTTGGCTTGTAAATAATCAAGCATATACCAATAGTGGAACTTACACTTTTGTAAGCACCAATACTAATGGATGTGTTCATACAGACTCTCTTTATTTAACAATAAAAAATTCAACAACATCAACAACTAATGATATTGCATGTGATAGTTATACTTGGAATGGTCAGACATATACAACAAGTGGGACATATAGTTGGACAGGATCAAATGCAGCAGGATGTGATTCTACAGCGACATTGAATTTAACGGTTTCAGTGATTGGAACTGTATTTCAAGTTGGTCTTGATTTAGAAGTAAGTGTTGTAGGAGGAAACACTCCTTACTCCTACCAGTGGAATACTGGAGAAACAACACAATCAATTACACCAGCAGTAGATGGGGACTACTGGGTGATTGTAGAAGATGTTAATGCATGTATTTCTGACACATTCTATTACAATGTAAATTGGGTATCTACTGGAATTTATAATATTGAATTAGCTGGATTTAGTGTCTATCCAAATCCATCTAATGATGTATTTAATATTGTATTTAGTAGCAACACAAAACAAGATATTGATATAAGAATACACAATATCATAGGTGAAGAAATATTTAGTGAAACACTTACAGATTTTAGTGGAGATTATAATACAGCTGTAGATATGACAGCATATCCTAATGCAATCTATATCTTACAAATAAATACTAAAGATGGAATGCTAAATAGAAAGTTAGTGCTTGAAAAATAGATATATTATTTCATATTTTCTTTGTCATTTTATTTTGAATTATTTGTAGTCATTTTTAAGTCATTTTTCACTTATTTGTTTGACTATTTTTTAGTTATTTTCACTAGAGAAGTGGTGTTTTCTCTTAATTATTTATTCAACTAATTATTCAAATAGTTTTTTGTTTAATATCTCCATGTCTGAGGATACCTTTTTTTGTAATACTTTGGCATATATTTGAGTGGTCTTAACATTGGAGTGTCCAAGCATTTTAGATACAGTAATAAGTGGCACATCATTATTTAATGTGATGGTAGTTGCAAAGCTATGGCGAGCAATATGAAAGGTGATATTCTTAAATATCTTGGCTTTTTTGGCAAGTTTCTTTAATTGCAGATTTAAAAATGCATTACTTATATATTCAAAAACCAAGCCATCACTCTTCTCTTTTTTATTCTCAAGGATCTCAATAGAAGGTTTTAACAGTGGCACGATAAAGGTCTCTCCAGTCTTTTTTCGTTTATTAAATATATACTTTGAGCCTTGCTTATCACTATGTATCTGATGCCATCTTAAAGATATAATATCCGCATATGAAAGGCCAGTATAAATAGCAAAAACAAATAACTCTTGAGTCTTTATCTCTGATGGGATGGTAAGCTCAATAGCCGAAAATCTATCTATCTCATCTTGAGATAAGAACTCTATTTCTTTTCTTTTAAAAGAAAATACATAGCCTTCAAATGGATCATCATCTATCAGTCCTTTTCTTTTTGATAGCATTGTAATCTTTTTAAACCTTTGAAGCACTTTCATGGCTCCATTCTGGTTACAAAGAGTATTAAATAGTAAGTGTTTCTCTAATTTATATATAAAAGGGTTATCTACTTTTTGAATATCAATATCATCCTGTTTAAAGCTCTTTTTTATAAAATGTGAAAGGTGTTTTTTAAGGGTTCTGTAGTTTTTAAGTGTGCCTTCACTATAACTCTCTGGGATTTGATTTTTCATGTCAATATTATGAGTCTCTACTGCTTCAAGTACAGTTATACCCTTTTCCTTTATATTTAAATAAGCATTCTTTAAATCAATTGCTGAGAATGGTTTATTCATTTGAGATAGTCTTTGATGTTCTATGTAAAATTTATTTCTAATGTATTCAAGATGATGATTAAGCGTTTTTAATTTGTTATTAATAAGCTTTGGTCTTTGTCTTTTCTTATCCCAATCACTAATACTTATCCACCTTTTTGAAGAAAGCTCAATTCTTTGCCCATTTATAGTTACACGCGAATAAATCGGAAACAATTTTCTCTTATTCTTTTTCCCTTTTTTAAGAAGAAAAATGATGCTAAATGTGTCAAGCGAGGGACCTATTAGGGGACCTGTTTTTTTACTTTTTTTCATATCTACAAAACTAGATTAAACGTCTATCTTGTTGATATTAAATGATATATAGCGTTTATATAGAATTGATTAAAAGAAAATATATAGGGTATATACAGGAAATAAGAATTTTATATATCTAAGCTAAAAATTAGATATACAAAAAACACTCAATTTATTGAAAATCAACAAGATAAAAAAGAACTACGATCGTAGTTCTGAGGTAAAAATAGGGGGAAAATTGTCGGGGTAGCAGGATTACAACCTCTACACTTTTCACTAGATTACAGTAAGCCTTTAAACTAAAATTTGCACCACTTTTTGCACCGCTAATCAATCTACTAAATCAAACTTAAAAAATTTATTGCCAAATCTCCAATCTTATTTAGGGTCTAAAATCCAGCTTCCTTTTCCATATGCGTTTCTAAACTGCTCCGCA
>Ga0206123_10002303_pt1 | contig 16805 bp, 10 predicted proteins | sample Helgoland_Spring_2_FD_160086 | JGI IMG/M metagenome (GOLD analysis project Ga0206123, IMG submission 160086) | Pelagic subsurface seawater microbial communities from Kabeltonne, Helgoland, North Sea - Helgoland_Spring_Bloom_20160316_1 | ecosystem: Environmental > Aquatic > Marine > Epipelagic ...
TAATAAAATGGCAACTACAGGTGGGCGTAATATCGCCACAGCTCGTGGAGCAACAGGCACTGGTAAAGACGTTTCAAACCGTGAGGATCTAGCGAATTTCATTTCGATGATCACACGTGATGAGACTCCTTTCTTGTCTTCAATCGGTAAATCTAAAGCAACCAACATCTATCACGAATGGCAAACCGACGAGCTCACAGCTCCAGGTAACTCTCGTGTAGCTGAAGGCGCAGACTTCTTGGCAGCTGGTTCTACACCTGCTTCCGGTGATGGTGCAGCTTCTACAACTGTTGGTGCAATGCGTACCCGTTTGGGTAACTACACACAAATCAACAGCAAAACAATTTCTGTATCAGGTAGCCGCCGTGCAATCGATCAGGCTGGTGTTGCTGATGAGTATGCATATCAGCTGAAAAAGCGTGGCACAGAAATGCGCCGTGATATGGAGTTTGACATTGTAAACACATACAACAAGCAGACTACTTCTGGCGCTCGTCAGACTGGTGGTTATCAGTCGTTTGTAAACAGTGGTGATACTTGTGTATTTAAAGGTGACTTTACTGCACCCTCAACAGCTAATGCTGGTACTGAAGTTATCACAGTTGCCGCTGGTGGTGCTAAAGCTGCTTTGGCTCTTACAGACATTGATGCAGTTATGCAGAAGATCTATGAGAGTGGTGGTTCAGCTACTCGTATCATGGTTTCTCCAAAACTTCGCCGTGATTTCTCTGACCTTATGGTTAATGACACAGGCGTTCGTCGTAACATCGACGAAGATGGTAAGCTCCGCCAGTCGGTAGACGTTTACATGTCAGACTTTGGTGACTTGATGGTAGTTCCAAACTACATCATGGGCCTTGCCCACACAACTACTGACGCAACCACAACACAGTTCGACGCTGCAGACTCTGCCGCATTGATCTATGATCCACAGTGGTTTGCAATGGCGACATTGCGCCCAATGCAGGAAGTTGAAGTTGGTCAGAAAGGTGACTCAACTGTTGGCATGTTTATCGAGGAATGGTCTTTGGAAGTTAAAAATCCAAAAGGCTGTGGCGCGGTTTACGGTCTAGAGTAACTATAATAAGGGGAGGGAGATTATTTCTCCTTCCCTATTTTTATTCTATTAGGAGGTATAGAACATGATGGTAATCAAAGGGACAATCCCAGCAAATACACTTGGTAATAACTTAGTTGGAGATGTACTGCATCTCCCAGCAGATCGATGCGCTTGGACAACATCCGCATCCTCAGCCGGTGGGTATCAAGTAGATAAAGCATTTTTCATACACTCTACAGGCAACGTGACTATCGTTACCCCAACCCTGGGTTACATTGGTAAGTCTGGTCGATTTGTAGAAATAGCAACTTAATAAGAGGAAGAGGACATGGCACGTTGGGATGTAATACCTAGCACAGAGAACAGTACTATTAAAGGTACTATCCAATGCGATGAGGATGGGTCTAGCAACTGGCAAGTATACCAGGATGAGAAACCTTTCCTAGAGCAGGCTAAAAAGGATCGTGATCTTTCGGACAGTGGGTTTAATAAAAAAGACTTAGGGTTTAAAAAGTTCGCTACAGTCCCTGATATCGTAGCCATTGAAATAAAAAATAAGTGGGGTATTGATTTGCATGATTCGGCAACGATGAAGGATAAAGACATGATGGCTAAATTCATGATTATATTCAAGCAAAACTACCCCCACCTCATGTCTTATTAAGGAGATTTAAGATGGCAACATACGTAGAATTTGTAGGATCTGGTGACTTCACTGGTGATAACTCAGGGTTGATTAGATCCTGGGCAAACAGAGATGTTTCTGTTTTGCCTGACTCAGTGGTGACACGTTGTTTAGATTACGCAGCAGATAAGGCTTATAGAACACTACGTGTGCCGCCTCTAGAGATAACTAAAATTTATGATGTTAATGGTACTCAAGATGAACTGACTGCAGCAGGGGTTTCTGGCGTTACTCCAGACATATCTCCAAGTTCTTTTTGGGGTGGTGGTCAAGTATTGTCCATAACTTCCCCTACTGATATGATTGAAATTATATATATTAGAAATGCAGACACTGCTACTAAAAACCCAGGGATTGTTTACAATGAAAGGGTAGATGTAAGAACATTCAATGATGGCCTTAGTAGCTCTAGGGATTATCATTTCTACACTAGAGTTGGAAATGTTATAAAACTACATGGTAATTTTAGTCGTGGAGATTCTATAGAGTTGCATTATTATCGCAGACTACCTGCACTCAATGCAACCTACTCAGGTACTTATAATAACTGGAAATCTGGGTTGGGTACTTTAGATATTGGTGGGGTAGCTACAACTTATTCAGCCGCTGCAGATAAAACAGAATCAGCATTTGACGCGAGACTTGCACAAGACGCAAATTATTGGGTAGGTGACCTAGCTACTAATTGGTTAAGAGATGAGAATGAAAGAGTTATTCTATTTGGAGCATTGTTAGAAGTATCTATTTATTTAAATGATACTGAAGAGATCCAAAAATATATGGTTCTTTTTGATCAAGAAATATCAGGATTGAATAAAGAAGAAATAACACGAAGGAACAAGGGTGGTAATCTCTCAATGTCATTCGCGTATAGTGGTTTACTCTAGGAGGATACTATGGGATTTAGAGACTCAGAAACTATAATTGAACCAGTTGATGGTGGAGGAGCTTTTGACTCAAATGAAGGCTCAATAACTTCTACAAGTGAATCTTCTGCAAATGCTTTAGCTGCTGCTAACTCTGCGGAAGCCGCTCTTGCTTCTAAAATAGCGGCAGAGTTAGCAGAAACAAATGCTGAAACAGCTGAAACAAATGCTGAAACAGCTGAAACAAATGCTGAAACAGCTGAGACAAATGCAAGTACAAGCGCAACTAATGCCGCTACATCAGAAACTAACGCTTCTACATCAGAAACAAATGCGGCTGCAAGTGCTTCTGCCGCTGCTTCTTCGGCAGCAGATGCTCAGTCTTCTGAAGATGACGCTGAAGTATCAGAAACAAATGCAGCTAACTCTGCAGCTGCTGCTCTTGTTAGTGAAAATAATGCAAGCTCCTCTGAAACTAATGCGGCAACAAGCGCAGTAACTGCAGCTACTCAAGCAGGAATCTCAACAACCAAAGCAGGGGAAGCTTCTGTAAGTGCAGCTGCTGCTCTTGTTAGTGAAAATAATGCAGGCACTTCGGAAACAAATGCTGCAGACAGTGAAACTAACGCTGCTACATCAGCAACTAACGCTGCTGCAAGTGAAACTAACGCTGCTACATCAGCAACTAACGCTGCTACCAGTGAAACTAATGCTGCTACATCAGCCACAGCAGCGGATACTTCAGCAACTAATGCAAGTAACTCTGAAAGTGCAGCATCGACAAGCGAAACTAATGCTGCTACTAGCGAAACAAATGCTGGCAATTCTGCTACGGCAGCTGCAACATCTGCCACTAATGCAGCTACTTCAGAAACTAATGCAGCAAACTCTGCGACAGCAGCAGCTACTTCAGAAACTAACTCTGCAAATTCTGCTACTGCTTCTGATACAGCTAAAACAGCGGCTCAAGCTGCTCAAACAGCTGCAGAGACTGCAGAAACTAATGCGGAGACAGCCGAAACAAACGCAGGTAATAGTGCTACTGCGGCGGCTACTTCCGCTACTAACTCAGCTAACTCTGCAACAGCGGCGGCTAGTTCTGCTTCTGCAGCATCTACTAGCGAAACTAATGCTGCAACTTCAGCTACTAATGCGGCTACTTCAGAGACTAATGCAGCTACATCGGAAGCCAATGCTAGTAACTCTGCTACTTCAGCTAATAACAGTGCTACTGCAGCTCAAACAGCGCAAGCTGCGACTGAATTAGTATTTGATAACTTTGATGATAAATTTTTAGGAACTAAAAGTTCTGATCCAAGTGTTGATAATGATGGAAACGCCTTAGTAGAAGGTGCCATGTACTACAATAGTAGTAGTAATGCTATTAAGTTTTATAATGGTAGTTCATGGGAAGCACCTAGTGTTGCAGCCTCTAACAGCGCTACAGCAGCGGCTACAAGTGCCACTAATGCAAGTAACTCTGCAGGTGCAGCTTCAACGAGTGCTTCTAATGCGGCTAATAGTGCTACTAGCGCTGCTACTTCAGAAACTAATTCTGCAAGTAGTGCTTCCGCTGCTTCTACAAGTGAAACCAATGCAGCCACCAGTGCTACTAACTCAGCTAACAGTGCTACAGCCGCACAAACAGCAGAGACCAATGCTGAAACAGCACAGGCTGCTGCTGAAACAGCTGAAACCAATGCGGAAACAGCACAAGCTGCTGCTGAAACAGCGGAAACCAATGCAGAAACATCGGAAACTAATGCCGCTGCAAGTGCATCTACAGCCTCAACGCAGGCTGGCATAGCGACAACTAAAGCTGGAGAAGCATCTACATCAGCCACTAACGCTGCTACATCAGAAACTAACGCTGCTACCAGTGAAACTAATGCTGCTACATCAGAAACTAACGCTGCTGCCAGTGAAACTAATGCTGCTACATCAGCCACTGCTAGTGAAGCATCTAAGGTGGCTAGTGTTAATGCGCAGGGCGCTTCTGAAACTGCGGAGACTAATGCCGAAACAGCACAAGCTGCTGCTGAAACTGCGCAAACTGCGGCTGAAACTGCTGAAACAAACGCTGCTACCAGTGAAACTAATGCTGCAAGCTCTGCTTCATCTGCATCGACTGACGCTGGAACGGCTACAACTAAGGCCGGGGAAGCTGCCACCTCTGCTACTAACGCAGCTGCCTCAGCTTCTACAGCAACAACTAAGGCTTCTGAAGCCTCTACTTCCGCTTCTACTGCGGCTACCAGTGAGACCAACGCGGCTACCAGCGCTACCAATGCGGCAACTTCTGAAACAAATTCTAGCAATAGCGCTACAGCTTCGGCAAGCAGTGCTTCTGCAGCCTCTACTTCTGAGACTAATGCGGCAACTTCTGAAACTAACGCGGGTAACAGCGCTACAGCGTCAGCTAGTAGTGCTTCTGCGGCTTCTACTTCAGAGACCAACGCAGCTACTTCAGCTTCAGGAGCCGCAACTTCAGCCACTAATGCTTCTACCAGTGCTACTGCTGCTCAGACTGCCCAAACAGCAGCAGAAGCAGCCTTAGATAGCTTTGATGACCGTTATCTTGGTGAAAAGTCTTCAGACCCAACCGTTGATAATGACGGTGATGCTCTTTTAACAGGTGCCTTGTATTTTAGCACAGGCGGTGGCTCACTTAAAGTTTATGACGGTACTCAATGGAATCCAACAGCGGCTACAACAGAATCTATTCAAGATGTTGTTGGAAGTTTAATCACTGGAACAACAGGGGTAAGCGCAACTTATAATGATTCAGGTAATAGTTTAACTATTGCAGGTACAGCGGCAACTACTTCTGCAGCAGGTACAATGTCTGCAGCTGATAAAACTAAACTTGATGGAGTTGAAGCCTCTGCAACAGCCGATCAAACTGCTGCTGAGATACGCACTCTTGTAGAGTCTGCTACAGACAGTAACGTCTTCACTGATGCTGATCATACTAAACTTGACGGTATTGAGACTGGTGCTGATGTTACAGACACAGCTAACGTTGTTGCTGCGCTTACTGCTGGTACTGGTGTAAGCATTAGTGCGGGTGGTGAAGTTGCGGTTACTGTTAACCACGATAATCTTGCAGGTTTTGTAGCTAACGAACACATCGATTGGACAGCTGACCAAGGTGCTACAAACATTCACAGTGGTAACTATGTCAATACGACCTATAGCAACTTGAATGAGTTCACCAACGGTCCTGGGTATATCACAGACTATACTGTAACTGAAGCTGATGTTACTGGACATGAAGCGGCTTTGTCTATCACAGAGTCTCAAATTAGTGACTTAGGTTCTTACTTGACTGCTCACCCAAGTATTACTGCTGCTTCCAGCGTAAATAATACTGGACGTACGTACATTCAAGATATTACTCTTGATTCTAATGGACACATCACAGGTATCACAAGCGCCACAGAAACCGGTGTTAACACAGATACTACTTATAGTTCAGGATCAGGTTTAAACCTTACGGGTACTACTTTTAGTGTGACTGATGCGCCTAAGTGGACCACTGCTCGTACCCTGTCACTCTCTGGTGACGCATCAGGGTCTGTCTCTTGGGATGGCTCTGCTAACGCCACACTTACTGTCACTGTAGCTGACGATAGTCACAATCACGTTATCTCAAATGTAAACGGATTGCAGACTGAATTAGATGGTAAGGCAGACATTTACGGCTCTATCTCAAATAACTTTAACGCACGGACTGTTAAGTTAGCTAACGTTGAGAAGAGCAACTTAGATACAGACGGGCAGCTAGGTTTTGATAGCTCCCAAGGTTTGCTTGTTTACCGTACTCAGCAAGGCACTACTGGTACAGTTTCTGTTCTAGACGGCGCTAATGTAGATGCGGGAACAGGTGTTAGTATTACGAACACAGGGACGGGCGGTACAGGCACTGAGAGCTTTACCTTTTCTATAGGTCAGGCTGTAGGTACGAGTGATAGCCCCACGTTTGCCGGGGCGACGATTGGGGGTGGTACACCTTGGACTAACGCCAATGACGGCTCTGGCTCTGGCCTAGATGCTGATCTCTTGGACGGTATTAACTCTGTAGACTACTCTAGAAAAGTCATGGAAACCGCTTCTGGAAACAGTAGTTCTGCTAACTACTGGGCGAAGATAGCTACCTACGACATTTCAGGTAACTATAATGACGGTACTTTCCTCTATTTCTTTATGAACGAGGAAAGCAGTACTAACTCTGCCGCCGCTATAGTGGGTGTTACGGTTAGAACTAACAACGTGTCGAATGCGGATCCTAACTCTGTTAATTTGTCGATAATAGGGATGCACGGTTCTGACCCTTTTGATGACGATAGTTTTAAACTTCTTGACAACGGGTCAGGCACAGACATTGAGTTGTGGGTCAAGAAGAACTCAAACTACGATCATGTTTCTGTGTACGAACATTCGGCACACATGGAAGGTGTTTCTGTAACCTACCATAACAACTCTGCTTGGCAAGCCTCTGAACCTACAGGTACAGGTAACAACCTAAAGAGTAATGGGCTTGAGTACCGAAACTACAAAGTATGGCATCAAGGCAACGATGGCCCTGGCTCTGGGCTAGATGCTGACTTGCTAGACGGCATTAGTAGCTCTTCTTTTGCTAGGTATGACGCCAGCGGCACTCTCTCTAACGCTTTAGCAAGCGGTGCATGGGTATCCAATTATAGCACTAGCACAAACGTAGATCACGTATGGCACGATGACGGTGCAAACGCATGGAACTTTAACTCTGACACTACGTTTAAGTCTACAGCTAACTCTCGTGTAAATGCGGGTAGCTTTTATGCTGGCGGAAATGTAGTATGGAACGCAGGAAACGACGGAACAGGTAGTGGCTTAGACGCTGATACGGTAGACGGTGTACATGCTGATGCCTTGAAACAGGCTGTAAACGCAACGGCTCTTACTTCAAGTGACAGCATAGATAGTGTTACTGATGGTTGGTACAGGTGGCATAACTCTAGTCCTACGGGTGCTTATGCAGATTATATGGTTATGGTTCAATCTACTGATGGGGCGCAACCTACTCAACTGACGTTTGGAACAACTAATCATATTATTGCAGTAAGGCGTAAGGATGCTGGAACTTGGTCTAGTTGGGCTAAAATGTGGTCTAACGAAAACGATGGCTCTGGCTCTGGCTTAGATGCAGACCTCTTAGATGGGCAACACGGTAGCTACTACACAGGCTATACTGATACGGCGATCGCTAACTTAGTAGACAGTTCCCCCGCCGCTCTAAATACTTTAAATGAGTTGGCAGCTGCTCTCGGAGATGATGCTAACTTCTCTACTACTGTGACTAACGCTCTGGCTAATAAAGTAGATGACTCACAGGTTCTTACAGATGTTCCTGCAGGTGCTGTCTTCACAGATACTACTTACACATCTGGTGACTTTAACCATGATAGTCTTTCTGGCTTTGTGGCTAACGAGCATATCGACTGGACCACAGACCAAGGCGCTACTAACATTCACAGTGGTAACTATGTCAATACTGTTTATACACACCCAACACACCCAGGTGATGATATATCTGTGGATACTGGTGCTTTAACTGGCGCTACTGTTATCTCTGACTTGGACTTCAACGTCACAACAGATACTTTAGGTCACGTAACTGATGCTAACGCTACTGTAGCAACACGCACCTTGACTTTAGCTGACCTTGGCTATACAGGCGCTACTAATGCTAACTATATCACTAACAACAGTCAGCTAACCAACGGTGCTGGTTACACAACTAATGTTGGTGACATCACAGGTGTGACAGCAGGTAGCGGTATCACGGGTGGTGGTACATCTGGTACAGTCACAATCAATCACGCTGACACATCCAGCCAAGCATCTGTGGACAACTCTGGTGGCACAGTCATTCAAGACATTACTCTTGATACGTATGGGCATATCACAGGTATTGCTTCTGCTAACCTTGATGGTCGCTACGTGAATGTCACTGGCGATAGCATGACTGGCAACTTGTCCTTCGGCGACAACGACAAGGCGACTTTTGGTGCATCGGCGGATTTGCAGGTGTATCACACAGGTTCAACATCTTACATCTTTGAGCAAGGCACTGGCGACCTGCGGATTAGAGGTAACGAAGTTCGTATTGAAGACGGTGATGGGTCAACGATTGCCTTGTTCCAAAACAATGCTGGCGCACAATTGCGGCATAACGGGACTACTGTTTTAAATACTAACGCCACAGGCATCGACGTAACAGGCACAGTCAACGCTAACTCAGTAGACCTTGGCTCTTTTGTCGTAACAGAAACAAATGGACACTTATACTTTTCAGTAAACGGTGTCAATAAAATGAAACTAGATTCCTCTGGAAACCTACAGGTAGTAGGAAACGTTGATTCTAATGCAACAATAACGTAATTTAAGGCGGCTTTTCGGAATCGTCTTGCCTAGTAGGAGATACGAACATGGCAATTAAAATTGCAGGCACAACGGTTATCGATGACAGCCGGAATATTACAACAGATATTGGGACTATAGATGGTCGTGATATTTCTGTAGATGGTGCTAAACTAGATGGCATTTCAGCTGGAGCTACTGGTGATCAAACAAAGGCTGATATCGATGCGCTTAATATTGACGCTGACACACTAGATGGGCAACACGGTAGCTACTACCTAGATTGGACTAACACTACAAACAAACCAGACCCTACGCTAACACTTTCTGGTGATGCGTCTGGTACTGCTACATTTACTAACCTTGGCAATGCTACACTAAGTGTGACGGTGGATAATGATAGTCATAGCCATGCATTTAACGACCTAACAGGTAAAACATCTGGCACGGGTGAGTATTCCACAAGTAGCGCTTTGACATCTGGTCGAGGCAGTGGTGGTGTATCTTTGACAATCAATGATGGTTACGGCAATGCTAACGTAACTTGGAACCACAAGAATGGTATTCCAGAACAAAACGGTAATGCAGCCCGTATTGAAGTAAACACAGATAGCTCTACAGGGGCTAACATGAACTTCGAGGTAAAAAGCGGGGTTACTGGTGGTACTGCCGTACAAACTACAAGCATTTTAAACTTAAGTGAATCTCAAGTTACAGCTTATAAAACATTATACGAGAACAGTAATCGTGTCTTTACAGATGGCTACCATCCTAACGCTGACAAGTGGACTACAGCCCGTACTCTATCACTCTCTGGTGATGCTTCTGGTAGTGTAAGCTGGGACGGTTCAGGTAATGCTACGTTGAGTGTGGCGGTGGCAAACGATAGTCATAACCACACTCACTCTGATGGTTCCTTCGACATAAATGGGCTGTTAACAGGCGGCATTGGTGCGGCGACAACAGGCGGTACTACTGACTGGAATCATATTACCAATGCTAGGTCTGGGCAGGGTCATACATTACTATTAGGGTCACACACTAACGGACCTTCTGGTTCTGGTTATTACCATCCCTTTAGCTTTGAGTATAACGCCAAGGATGGCTCTGGGAATATGACTCAGTTTGCCATTCCTTATGCTGGTACAGATGGCCCATACTTTCGCTACCGCTACAGTAATTCTTGGACTGGTTGGAACGAGATATGGCACTCAGGTAACGATGGTTCAGGTTCTGGCCTAGATGCTGATTTGTTGGATGGGCAACAAGGTAGCTACTACTACCCTGCAAGCAACCCTAATGGCTACACCACAAATGTTGGTGACATCATAGGCGTGACAGCAGGCAGCGGCATAACAGGCGGTGGGACTTCGGGTACGGTCACAATCAACCATGCTGATACGTCTACACAAGCAAGTCTAACTGCTCTGTCAGGCGCTTCTGTAGTTAGCGACATTGATGTTGACACCTATGGTCATGTAACAAACCTGTCCACACGTAACATGACACTGTCTGATCTAGGCTACACGGGCGCTACTAATGCTAACTATATCACCAATAACAACCAACTTACCAACGGCGCAGGGTACACTACCTATACAGCCAACCAAGCACTTAACACTACAAGTAACCCTACGTTCAACGACATCTATGTTGCTGACCAGATACTACACTCTGGTGACACCGACACTTACATGCAGTTCCACGCAGCAGACCAATGGCGTGTTGTTACTGGTGGTGTAGAACGTCTTGAGGTAAACAACACTCAGGTTACCTCTGCGGAGCCTGTACATGCGCCTAGCTTCCATGGTGATGGTTCTGCCCTGACAGGTATTTCCGCAGGCGGCCTTGGAACATGGTCACTCCATGCTTCTGGCAGCGCAATCAACACCACCAATGCATACAACTTTGGCTCTACTACAGGAACTTTCTTTATAGAGGTGTGGCATGACAGAAGTGATACCATTTACCAAGGCCGTGTTTACAATACTAGCGGCGCTCTGAGAATAACATACGGCACCGACAGTTCCAGCAATTACAGTTCGGTTACTAGCGGTTTGGTTTTACTACCTGCTCTAAACCGATACGCACGCGGTAGCGCAATTGTAAAAACTAATGGGTCAAACACTTATATATATGGTTTTGGTAGCAGAAGGACTTATTACTCTATCTGGAGAATGATATAATGACTTACATAGTTTATAACACGGATACTCGTGAAGTATCTTCTTATCACGCTGAAGAAGGTAGCGCTCTCAATAACTGCCCAACCGGGTTTGCGGTCGATAGTGTTACAGTTGATGATATTCTATCACAGCCACCCTCTTTGTTTATAAACGGTTCGTTGGTTGAGGACAGCGCTAGAATTACAGAGGACTTAGAAAACCAAACTAGATTTGAACGTGACAACCTCCTTAAAAATGTTGACGAGGTAACGTCTAATCCTCTGCGCTGGGCTGAACTTACATCCGATAAGCAAGCTGAGTGGTCTACATATCGTCAAGCGTTACTAGATGTACCACAGCAATCTGGCTTCCCACACGATATTACATGGCCAGTTAAGCCTGAGTAGTATAAAATAAAAATAACAGCGGGGCTGTAATGGCCCTGCCCAACCAATAACTTAAAGGAGAATAAAATGGAAAAGAAACAAACACAATCCATTACTATTAACGACAAAGAATACACTGCAGACCAACTTACTGATAAGCAAAAGATGCTAATTAGCCACTTATCTGACTTAGACCGTAAGATCGGTTCTACTAAATTTAACTTAGACCAATTACAAGTTGGTAGAGATACCTTTGCTAAAATGCTGCAGGAAGATTTAGAGGTTCCTGAAGCAGAAGAGGCGGCATAGTCCCCTATTAAAAGGAGAAACCTAAAATGGCTATTCAAAATAACATCGCAGAATGCAACAGCCGTTTAACAATTCTCTAAGTTCCTTATAGGGGGGTCTTCGGATCCCCCTTCGGATTAATTAACACATAACAATATCACGAGGATATACATGCGCAACATTACTTATGAGGGTCCATCTACTCCCTTGTCTCAAGAATTAGATGAAATGAAGTACAGACAAAAGGGAGAGACCTTTGATGGTAAAGTTAAGCGCATTGCACGATCATTGTGTGATAGTGTGGAACACCAATGGATTCTAGAAGACATCATTGGTCTACAACGATTCCTCCCAGCTGGTAGGGTACAGTCTGCGATGGGTGCAGGTAAGCTTGTTACTGCTTACAACTGTTTTGTATCAGGTGATATTAAAGATAGTATGGATTCTATTATGGATCGTGCTAAAGAAGCAGCAGAAACAATGCGAAGAGGAGGTGGTATAGGTTATGATTTCTCTAAAGTACGCCCTAGAGGTACTCAAATCAAGTCATTGGAGAGCCAAGCCAGTGGGCCTATCTCTTTTATGTCTATCTTTGACGCAGTATGTCAAACAATTAGTAGTTCCGGTCATAGACGCGGGGCGCAAATGGGCGTACTCCGTATTGACCATCCGGATATCGTTGATTTCATTACTGCTAAACGTAATTCTGATAAGCTTACTGGTTTCAACATATCGTTAGGCATCACTGATAAGTTTATGGAGGCTCTTTCTAAAGAAGATGACAGCTTTGATCTAGTTTTTGATGGAATTGTACATGAAACAGTCTCTGCAAAAGAGGTCTGGGATCTGGCAATGGAGTCTACATGGGATTGGGCTGAGCCTGGTGTCTTGTTTATTGATCGCATCCAAGAAATGAATAACTTATACTACTGTGAGGACATTAGTGCTACTAACCCATGCGGTGAACAACCATTACCACCTTATGGGGCTTGCCTATTAGGCTCTTTCAACTGCACTAAGTATACAATTAAGAATAAAAATGATAAATACACATTCGACTTTGCTCAATTCAAAGAAGACATTCCTCACGTTGTTCGTGCTATGGATAACGTTGTTGATCGTACTATCTATCCTTTAAGGGAGCAAGAGGATGAGGCAAAGAATAAGCGGAGAATGGGACTCGGCGTTACAGGTCTTGCTAATGCAGGCGAGATGCTTGGATTCGAGTATGGCTCTAAGCCGTTCCTGCGATGGATGGAAAAAGTCTTCGCATGTCTCAGAGACAACACCTACTACGCCTCAGCAAAACTTGCAGAAGAGAAGGGAGCATTCCCCCTCTATCGTGAAGATTACTTAAAAGGTAACTTCATTCGTACACTCCCGGCATTTGTTCAAAAGGAGATCCGAAAGCATGGTATTAGGAACAGTCACCTCACGTCTATTGCACCTACTGGGACAATCTCCCTTGTGGCGGATAACATCAGTGGTGGAATCGAACCAGTCTTTTCACATTCATATGAGCGTACCATCCAGACTTTTGACGGTCCACGCTATGAGGACGTTAAGGACTACGCCTTTGCACGAGGAGTTGAAGGACGAAAGGCAGATGACATTTCAGTTCATGAACACTTAGCTGTCCTTACTTTGGCTCAACACTACGTTGACAGTGCTTGCTCTAAAACTTGTAATGTGGGAGATGATGTTAGTTACGATGATTTCAAACGTGTTTACGAAACGGCATGGAAAGAGGGAGCCAAGGGCTGTACCACATTTAGGATCTCTGGAAAACGCTACGGAATCTTCAATGAGACCGTGGAAAAAGAAACGGAGATTGAGGGCCAGGTTGAAGGTATTACAGAGACGGACGGAGCGAAAGCGGAGGCGTGTTTTTTTGACCCGAATACTGGGCAGCGCGAGTGCTCGTGAGTTATTAGATTAAAATAGGAGGTAGCGATGCCACAACAGATTATACCAATCACAGATCTAGCATCAGCAGGTCTTGTGCAAGATACTCCTGCAGTATCGCTACCACCTAATGTCTTTTCAGATGTACACAATGTTCGCTTTAGGGATGGGGCTGTTAAACGGTTCCCATCTGATGTTGATAAGCTAACATCACTTACAAACGTTGTGTACGTTGCGTACTGGCCTTCAACACTTGGAGATCGATATGTAGTTATTACAGACAACGGATCTAATACAGTGTTCACAGTATACAACGATAGTTTCTCTGTTGTATCAGCACAAGGTGGTACTAACACTGGGGTAACTGGTGGTAGCTGGCAACATACTTTGTTTAATGGTGGTTATCATATTATTTTTAACAATGGTAACTCTACACCTGTCTTCTTGCAAGATGATGTGGTGGGTGTTACACCTTTACCTGGATGGGATTCCTATGCAGTTGAGGAAGAGATTACTTCTTTTGAACATGATGGTTCTTCTGGATCTACTGAGATCAAGAACACGGTGCTGGTAAATCCAGGTGCGGGTAATACCATCTCAATTAAGATAACTGCAATACCTCGGAACACATCTAGCCCAATCCACACAGAGACAGTCACTGTTGACTCATCCGGAGTTGTATCACCAGATGCCACATTGGCAGACATTGGAACGATTACACAAGTTGACTTTAGTAATAATAAATTCTTCTTTGTACCTGAGACATCTTCAGGAGGTTCTGTATATAAGGTGTCTGTAACTACTATCCCAATCACAGCAGTAACAGCAGGTGTTGTAAGGTCTTATGGAAACCTCTTAGTTGCAGGTAACCTAAAAGAAACGGGTGGTCGTACACTCACAGGCACCATACGTACCTCTGATGTTGCTGGGCCAGGTGCTATCCCTGAGAATTGGAACCCCTTTAAGAATGGTGCTAATACAGCAGATGAGTTTATCTTAGCAGCTACAGGAACTATTAAAGACATGGAGGAGCTTCAAGGAGTTCTCTATGTATACACAGATTCTTCTATACACTCTGTTCAACAAACCGGATCACCTTTCGTACCATTCCAAATATCACCAGTAACAAATAACTATGGAGTTAATAATACAGGTGGTGTTATAGAGGTAGATGGTAAACATATTGTATATGGAAGTAACGACTGCTACGTATTCAGTGGTCATCCAGGATCCATATCTTCAATAGCTGATGGTAGGGTTAGGGGTTTCTTTAGGAATAACACTAATATTAAAGCTGTTAGATTTAATAAATATGATGAGGTTTGGTTCTGGTCTAGTACAACTGTGTATGTGTGGAACTATCGTAATAATGTGTGGACTAAACGAGACTTACCTACAGGTACAAACTCGATGTCTGCTATTAGAGGAGACCTTCTTCTTTCAGCACCTACAAAACTTGTTGGTGTAGATGGAAGTTCATTCCTACCAGGGGCTGTACTAGAGCGTAGGCGCATGGCAATCACCCCTGAGTTTGACACTGAGAGTGTGTCGGGTATGGTTCTGTTGTTTGATGGATCTTCTAAAGCCAATATTAAGTATGATGGTGTAGATAAGGTTGGGGAGGCAGTTGATTTTACAACTAGACCTGCAATACCTTTTGATACTACCCTAGATTATAAGGCGGATGTTAGGATTAATGGTCGCTTCTTAAACTACAGGATTGAAAGCCAGTCAAATGAAACAACCCTTGATTGGAATCTCACAGGATATCAAATTCAAATAAGTAAGGGAGGTCGCAGGTAATGTCTATTATCCGACCACCCTATACCGGAGACCCTGTTTTAGATTCTTGGACAAATCAAATAACACAAGCCCTTAATATGGGACTCCTACCAGGTGTTAACGCAAGTGGTGCTGGAATAGGTGGGGGTACGGGGTCAGATGGTGCCAATGGTAACATAACTCTGTTCCTATACAAACGCACAGCTAATGACACTGTTCCACCTGCACCTAGTTTTGTGACTTATGACTACTCCAACTTGGATAATGTAACAATAACATCAAACAATGGGTGGACAGGGACTGTACCATCAGATGATGCTAGTTACCTATGGGTTACATTTAGGTATGTGTCTGAAACTGAGGGTACCATAACGAGTTCGAACACTTGGCAAACCCCCGTTATTCTTTCACAGGATGGGTCTTCTGCTTTGAGTGTATATATAACTACAGACTCTGGGACGGTGTTTAAGAATGCCGTGGGTACCCCAAAGACATTAACGGCTAATGTTAATCTTGGAGGTGTAACCCCAACAACTACAGACTATAATGGTTATGATTATGACTGGACCTATGAAGGTAATACTATTTGCCTAACCAATGATGGGAGTAGGACAGTCCTCTCAACCAATGGGGTACCTAATACCGTAAATGGTTCTGGGGTTTGTGCCATTGGTGTTCCAGCAAACTCAGAAGATTCGGCTGCGATAACTGCATCTTTAAACACAGGAGTTCTTAGACGTATTGTGCTAGGTCCTGAAGATGTAACAACACAAATAAGATTAGCAGTTTCTGTTAAAATAGGAGAATAATATGGCACGGGTAGCCTCTAATGAAATTACAATTACCGATATTTCGGACGGTACAAATCCGATTACAGCGTTCACAACTAACGCTAACCACACATTTGCTGCTGCAGCTAATGGTACAGTCTCTAACGTTGCTGGATTTACATCTACCTTAATTGTATTCGTAGGTCAAACACAAGCATCTTATGTCGCTACCATTGGCTCTACACCAGAAACATTTTCAATCACCAATATAGCATACGTAGGTTCATCAACTGGTTGGGGAACCCCATCTAACGCTAGTGGTACTATTACAATCCCATCTGTTTCAGCAACAGCTGCAATCAGTGTCACTCTACGACTAACATTCAGTGTGGTGCCAACATCTACAACAACACCTGTTACTGGTCTTACACAAGACATTACTTTGTCTATTGTTAAAGAGGGGGCTGGTGGTCAGGTTATTGAGATTGTACCA
>Ga0206123_10002304_pt1 | contig 16802 bp, 27 predicted proteins | sample Helgoland_Spring_2_FD_160086 | JGI IMG/M metagenome (GOLD analysis project Ga0206123, IMG submission 160086) | Pelagic subsurface seawater microbial communities from Kabeltonne, Helgoland, North Sea - Helgoland_Spring_Bloom_20160316_1 | ecosystem: Environmental > Aquatic > Marine > Epipelagic ...
GAGCTTACCTTGAATCGCCTTCACCTGATCTGGAAGAAATTATTGAACTTATGGTCCTAAGCGATAAGGACATCAAAACCCTTCACCATCTTTGGGAAGAAGTGCAAGCACACGATGGTTGCGTTTTACACGGAGATGCAGTGAGGCTATCATTGTACTTACACAACAACGACGTAAGGAAGCAATAGAACCAACCTACCCAATGGAAAAAATACTTAGAAACCCAAGTTCATACATAGGATTGGTTTGCTACGAATCTGATTCGTGGTGGCCTGTGGCTACTGTACTATATGACAACGAAGAAGACCTCCGAAAAGATGTGCAGAAACAAAGCGACGATATACCTCAATACGACATTGTTTGGAATGAGGAAGAAGGTTGCTTTTTCTGCGTACATCCCGGTGGCGATCCCAAAGCAGGTTTCAATTACTACGACACCCCTTGGGGAATTATCGTAGATTCGATCTATTTGGGCTAAAGCCCAACCTACCCAATGGAAATTATCGCATGGACGATACTAATAACAGACCAGCATGGGAACGAGTACACAAGTGCAGACATGCCCGACTATGTGTCCCAAGTTATTGACGAATGGTTGAGCGAAAATGGCTCAATCGTAGGTGTCAAGGAACTCAATTCCAACTGACCCGAATCTACCCAATGAGCGAATACGATGAACTCGATCAAGAATACCAGCTCTTGCTGGAAGAGAACAAAGAACAAGCCAAAACAATTGAAATCTTGGAATTAACATTGAAAAGCAGAAATGAATTGGATGCACAAATGGTTGTTAGACACTCCCTGTGCATGGCGATTTACGAAGCGATGTGCGGTTTCAACGAAGATCTTCAACATGCTCGCGCACTCGCATTTGCAGTGCCAGCAACCGTACAAGAAGAACTTGAAGCCGACTTTCCTAACGAGGATTGGATGAAGATTTGGGAGGCCGATTATGAATTTGTTCACGGCAACCTTACCTGGGAGCGCGTGATGGAGATTCTAAACGGTTTCCCGACACCTTTGCCTCCAGGACAACAGCAACTTTGACACATAACTGTCAAGAACTACCCAATGCACACTAAGCATGAAGTACAATACATGAATGCAATGATTAGACAATCTTCGGCCATTGAAAGAATAGCCGTAGCTCTTGAAAATTTAGCACAACGTTCAGCACAAGGAAAACTTGATTGGATTAACGACGATGAAGAACTTTCTCAGTATCTCTCGGAAAAGATCAATGCGTACCAAGAAAGTGGATATGAAACTCCCTTTGATGAATAAACACAAACTACCCAATGAAAGAAAAGAAAACATTCATTGTCGGAACGCCTGAATTCAAGGACTACGAAAATGATACGATAACTCTTACTGATGGCGACTTGATTGAACCTAGTGACTTACATGGCCTTGACCCCGACCGCAACGGGGGGTTTAATCACAAATGTACTGCCTGCGGTGAAGGAATTATGAAACAATACGATGCACGATGGGACTGTGCAAGGTATGATTGTACGAGCTGCAAGATTACCGTGCAATTTGAAACATACTATATTGTTAGCATCAGTTGAATTGAAATCTACCCAATGGGCGCAAACCTAATCTACTCAATGTTATTCATTGAAGTAAATGAAATAGAAGCTAAAAAGCGAGTGGACGAACTAACGTTGGAAATACTCGCCAGAAAAAATGAGCAAAACCACTGGTTGCTAAGAAACCACGAAGATGAACTTGATGAATTATTTTATGAAATTGAAGAAAATTCCGAGAACAAAACAGAAGATGTTGAGTTTAAAATAAATCAATTCATTGACCTTGTGAAAGAAGAAGCCAAAAAAGCACTTGATGTTGTATATGAGGCGTGGGATCGAGGGATTTACCTCCGAGACATCGCATCATTCAACGTCAAAGGGAACAGAGGACTCATCACGGCAGGCATGTCGTGGGGGGATGCTTGGAAATCGCTTGAACAATTTGAACTGCTTCAAATCTTAGAACTCACTGTAAAAAAAGAGTGAAGCTCACCTACCCAATGAAAACTACGAATGTGAAACAGTCAAAGAAAAACTCCGGTTGGCTTTTGGCACTACCACACGAAGACGAAAAAGGATTTGAAGCATTGGCTTACTTACGGAAAAAAGGGTATTTCAACACCCGTCTTTACCGATTGAACAAGAACAAAAGCCAGAAACAGATCACAAGATACTACTTGAGATACCCTCAAGCAGAAGCATACGAGACATGGTTGAAAAACGGAAACGGTTCAATTGAAGCACAAGCTAAACGAGATATATGGAAGCTTGAGCGTCTTAATGCAAGATTGGAACGACAGGTTGCAGATTTAACAAATAAGGATTATGAAGAAGAAATTTTCATCAGAGAAAACCTGTTAGCAGATTTGAAAACTGAAAATGAACAATTGAAGCGAAAAGTCGCACAACTTGAAGCTGAAAAAGCTGAACTGAAGACGAACGCTATGATCGAAGATGGATTGTACGACAACGAAGATGTTGAACAAATTCTTAGATCCTCTAAATTTGGAACTTGGGTCAAAACAGAAAATTCTGATGAACATCCAAATCTATTCACTCCGAATCTAAATTTCGTAACACCCGACATGAGCGCAACTCTTGGAAAGGGAACGCACGTTCTGATTGACATTGACAAAGTTCCGAAAGACTTGCAGGTTCTACTTGCAAAGATGATGGATGCCCTCAACGATCACACGCTGCGTATCTCCCGACTTGAGAACTGCTGATGCTCACCTACCCAATGGACAAACCAATTGAAACAACAATTATGATGAGAGATGCAACTTATGAAGAGGTTGCTGAAGTATGGGGCGAAGGAATCGCCTCATCTGGAATAGGAGATGCCTGTCTCGTTATCGTTCTTGGCAACGGAGATCGAATTTTCCCAAGCCGAGATTACGAGGGCAACGGCCCTGGCGTATTTTTCGGAATCACTCACGATGGGAAAAAAATAGCCTTCTCATAACTTGACACTATCGTTTCAAATCTACCCAATGCAACCTATTGATGTACCCGCATTCAGTATGACCAACCAGCTTGACTTTTTTCTAGCAAGATACATAGAATTACTTGACGACACCCACAGCGACATGTGGAGTGAAGAAGATGGCGCAGACTGGAGAAATGAAATCGTAGAAAGAATCCAAGATCTTGGTCCAGATTACGTAAATCATTATCTCCCTTACGACATTCAATGAAATTGACAGAGAACTGTCAAGAATTACCCAATGACTAAACCAGAATGGCTTAGAGAAAGAAACAACGACCCCTGCGGCACACCACACAAACATCCTTTTTGGAACACAGTTGAAGTCACTAACATTGGTGGCACTTGCAAAGTATTCGAGAAAAACGGATGGTTTGTGTATGATATTTGGCACAACGCATGGTACAGAATGGATGACAGACTGGATGCCCTCATACATGCTACAAAACTTAGCAATGGAACAAGTCGTACAGGAAGGAACCCCTGGGATTAAACCCGAATCTACCCAATGAGCAAAGAACCGAAAGAACAGGCAAATGACTTTTTGAGCATTTTTTCTGTTTTGTTCCGACAACATGAAAACGAAGAAATGACGCAAGCCATCAGAGAAAAACTGGATGAGCTGCAAGCAAATGCAACGCAAACGAAAAAGGATGAAGCCCGACACAAATATGGACATGGACACCAAGTCGATGTCACAAATCGGATTATCCAGCAATTCCTTGCGGCAACAAAAACACAAGTTGAATGGCTGGAAATGATCACGATTTTAGGTATGCAATATGACAAAGCATCCAAGATCATGGAAGATGTACTACGCCTACTGATAATGCACGACACCAAGAACATTGAAAAGAAACTCGTTGATCGAGAAAGAGATGTGGTGATGAGTCAAATCAGTGCTTGGCTTGAACAATACGACAAGCCCTGGTACAATCCATTGAAAGCTAAAGAAGAAGGACGTTCACCACACGAAAGTCCCAAAAAGAAAGCTTGAAGCTCAACCTACCCAATGGAAAAACCGAAAGAAGAAGTTGATGTGGATGTTTTTAGACTCATCCATCAAATCTCCCACCTGGGCGATGATGATGAAGGAATCTCAAAGCACATCATTCATTCCTTGACATCAATTTGTCTTGGATTGACGTGGGAAGACAACATCGACTACAAGACTGGCGACATGACGCACAAGCAAATGCTTGAATTGATGGAACACGAAAAGAGTGGAATCAAACCTACTGGGGAAACTCGCCCACAGTGGTTAGAAATCTACGATGGTTTCCGTCAAGAAAACAAAGCGAATCTTGGTCCTCTATGGGATCAGGTGAAAGCCATTGCCGACGAACTTGGACTTGAAGAGTTCTACAACCTACTTCAAGAACCAAAGTTTGAACGATGGCACTGGGGCCGTCTTGAAATGTACGCTAAGTACCACGACGCAGAAATTCCACCTTGGATGAAGAAGTCTTGATAAACGACTGGCGATCCACATTACCCATGCGAAAACGAAGTGAAGCGAATTACAAGATTCAAAAGAGACAGGCGATCGCCTTTGGGAAGAACCCTCCATACAGGAATGATCATCTTGGCAGAAAGACAGAGTGGGTTGGTTACAAAAACCAACTGGACAAGGTTCTCTTTGGAACTTGCGACACATGCGACTATTTCTTTGCAGAAACCATCATTGAAGGTGTAGATCATGACGGGGAAACATATCCCTGCGGAGTTTGCAAAGGAACTGTAACGCAAATACACTTAAACATTGTATGATTACAATTCTACCCATGAAAAAGAGAAAAATTGTTTGGATTTGTCGCTACTGCGATGCTGGCAACGACACAAATCAAAAATGTAGAGTCTGTGGCAAATCTCGCTATGCAAGATGAAACAGAACCAATGACGCGCCGAGGCAACCATGATGGTTGTCTCGGCCATTTTTTTGGCGCGACGAGTTAATGAGGGCATGGCCCTCTTTTTTTTGGCGCAACGAGTTATTGAAAGGTTTCAAATGGCGGAATCACTTGAGCGTACCATGCGTCTGACATACAATCTGTTCCGATCAAAGCACAAGGGAATGCCAAGCAAAGAAGTATCAGCTCTTTGGAAACGTTACAAAGAGAACGATTACGATCTCCCTCCAGAACTTCTCGGTGAGGCAGAAATATCTGAAACCGTTGCCGAAGTCCCAAGAGCAGAAAAAGAAGTAGAAGTAGTAAAAAAACTTTCGACCGCAAAGACATCCTTGAAGGCACTAGGTGTTAGGTCTTATCTAGCGTCCCGCTTTTCGTGAGTTCGCCTTTGCAAGCATTTCGTCTAAGCGTAGAACTTCTACGACTCGACCATGATACTTTTCATATTCGATCTTAGCCTCTTTTAGTTCAGCAACAGCTTCCTTGTAATCTTCTGATTCAAAGACTCGCTTTGGGTACAGCTTATCCGTTGGACTCATTTTCATGATATTTTCAGCCGCCTGAAGAGAAAGCCCCTCCGGTTGAAACAAGCGAAGCAATCTTGAATAACAGGCATCGTAGTATTGCGTTGCATAGAGGGAGTTGTAGAGGAACTCCGTGTTGTACTTGCCGTTTTCAAAGTGCATCCCAGTACCCATTTTCATCTCTGAACCAACAATCTGCGCGCTCATAGGTTCAATCAAAGGATCAACAGTGTTCATCTGTGAAGCCGAAGCCGTTTTCTTGAGGATGATGGCAGTTGGTTGTTCATAAGTCGCCCTAGCGAGAACCGCAGATTGGTTCCCCCTCAATCCCTTAGCAGAATTCAATCCTGATAAAGAACCGATACCTGGAGGCGCACCAAGGAGCTTCCCAGTATTGGTGAAGTTATCTGCAACCAACATCATGTGCCTATCTGCGATTCTCATGTCAAATCCTTTCAACCACTGGCCTCCGGTGTAAAGTTGAGCCAGTGATTGGTAAAGCATCTGCCGTGCTGCTTCGATCCCCAGTGTTGCCAAAACCTGTTGAACATTTGTCGTCAAACTCCTTTTTGGATCTGCCTCTGTGAATGTAGGGGGCGTAAAAGACGAAGAACTAATCCCTTTTTTCTTCTTCTTAACATATTGGCCTGTAATGTGAGAGAAATGACCAGAACAGTAAATGCTTCCTTTCCAAATATCGGTACTCTCTTTTGGTAAAGCCTCAATGTAGTATTCACCCGGCATGGGGTTTGAGGGTAACAAATCAATCAACGTACTCCTGAGATCATAATCTACGTCTGGCGAGGGAGGTTCAAATTGATGGTCTTTCCAAGCGAAAGGATAGTTGGGAAGGTTTTCGTTCGAACCTTCTAGGTTTGCGAAGATTGAATTTGCCCTTTGTGTATCGTAATCATCAGTGGAAATAGCAAGAGCTTCATCCAAAGTTTGAATATCGTATTCCTTGACACGTCCGATCGAAGCTGCTGTATTCCACCAGCCGCCTCCGCATTCCTGGCAGTTTCTCCAATTGGGGTATCGTTCCTTCAAAGAAAAGAATAAATCATCAGGGCTGCCCTTTACCTTCACCATCGCAGAAGCACTTGTCTGAGCCTTATCCAATTCCTTGCCTTCTAAGGGCGGATTCTTGCGAGTTTGCCCCTCCAGGTAGTCCTCACTCCCGAAATCAATTTCATCGCTTATCACCTCTGTTTCTAAGGTCGTAAGCACATTGGCATAATGATCCCTTGCAGTTTCACTTATGGATTCAACAACATCGTATCTTTCTGTTCGATCTTTCACTCTTCCGACGCTCAAACTACACAGCACATTACCGCAACCAGAACATAGCTCAGTTTCTTTTAGAATTTCTTGATAACTCAAAGCCAAACTTGATTTCGCACGTCGAGCCAATGTTCCAGTTGGAATTGAAACAGTAATCTTATCGCCAGAATTGACGATTTCGATATTTGCAAACGACCAATCATCAGAAACAGTTGAAACCTTTCTATCTCCCGAAGCATCAACAAGCATTAGTTCAAGCTGTTCTTTCAATGAATCCAAATCCATGAAGTAAGTGGACTCCCCCTCTGGTATTTCTGAAACACCTTTGAACTTGGGAATAATTGAAACCACATTTGCAAAATTGTTTGTCTGATTATCGGTGATAGCTTCTTGAATCATTCTAAATGCCTCATTACGCTGTGCAATCAATTCGGTGAATTCCTCTGAAAACTCGTAAGGGTGATAATTATCTGCCTGTTCATCATAAAGTGAACCCAAACGTTCCTTTTTTGCGATCAGCAATGGATCATCAAGTTCCATTCGTTTGTATTTTCTTTCATCTGGAAATTCGTTGATTAGTTCTTCCAATTCCGAAAGATTCGTTTCAAAACCGAGAGTGACATCAATTTCAAAATTGTCATCAAGTTTCCATCTAGTAATTTTATTGGCTAACCTAACTGCTTCTTGCCGATTCATCCGGTATTCAGGTGCCAACGCAACAATGTACCGAGTAGGCATTGATTGAGTCAATCCCACCAGGTTATCAATGTCCTTTCCCGGTGACAATGTGCCAACAAGACCTGCATAATGGAAAGTTCGTAGTGTTTTTTGAGTATAGGACTCTGCCATACTGTGAGCTGCTGCAAGTCCAACTGCCTCGCCGGGACTGACAGAATTTTTCTTCTGGTTTTCTTCCATCGATCTAAGGAGCTTCTTCACAGTCTTGACGTCAGGCTTACGGTAGTATTTACCGATCGTATCAAGTTCACTAGGCTGAACAGGCTTTCCAAAAGCCAGTCCGACTTTGAGATACATGGAATCTGGAATACGCAACCCGTTTCCGTGTTTTCGGAACAAATTGACCCATTCATCCGTGTAGTCTGTTGCCATAAGCCTCAACCATGACAGGGGAGGCCACCCTATCAAACAAACGGTGTTTATTCAATGCCCATGTACGCTTTGACAGGATCAACGAGTGCCTTTGCAGCCCGCATCCCTCCAGCGTGTTTCATCATATCGGACCACTTGATTTCTCCATTGATGTAGTCCATTACAAGGTTGTAATCCTTTTCGTTGTAGCCGTCCAGTTCCTCTGGTACACTAAGGGCTTGAATCTCTCCAACGCCAAGTTCGTCGAATTCTTCCTCATCAGGCAATGGACCATGTGAATCCTTTGATTCTTCTTTTGCAGGTTCCTCTTCAGGGCTTTCTGGAAGGAAAATCTCGTCGTCTGGATCAAACGGCTTCTCGGCAGCCAACACTCCCTGTGCCTCTCTTTCGATTGCCTCCATCGCAATATCGGGTGCAACCCGGAATACATCGGTCATTTGGTCTGGATCTGCCACAAGGTCGTTGATTTCCTCAAGTGCCTGTGCAAACAGCAGGGCGCGTTTCTCATTCCCGTCCTCCATAGCAAGCATAGATCGAGTAACCTTGTCATCCAGGGCATTTATTTGAGCTTGCATGTGTGTGGAAACATTATCGATCTTGTTTTGTACAATTGCCATTCCAGCTTTCAATTCCTCATTGATAGCCTTGAGCGATGCCAGTATGACACGATTTGTCTTATTGATTTCTTCAATTTCTTCCTCATATAAGGCATCTTCATAATCTTCCAACAACCCTGGATTTTCCTCATCAACGATTTCTGCGATTTTATTTTGCGCCGCAAATTCCTCTTCGGTTGTTAGTTCATTCTTCTCATCATCTTTCTGTTCTACAAATTTACTCATCCAATCGCTCATTATTCACCAACTCCAATTCTTCTCAAGTGATCATCAATCCCTTCGTTTGCCAATCTGTCAGCCAAAGTATTTTCCGTTCTAGGAATGTGTGAAAACTTCAACTCTTTGAAAACATCAAGGGCGGTTTCTGTGATAGTCTTGTGAATTTGAGTGAACTTGTCGCTTACTTTGTACTCTCCATTAAGTTGCTTTACAGCCAACAATGAATCTGAAAAAACATGGACAGTAGCATCAGAAGCGGGATCATCACTGTCATCCAAAAAACGACCCAAAGCCACAAGTGTCAATCCGATTGCAGAGTATTCAGCCGCATTATTGGTTCCTGTTCCAAGGAAACCTTTGACTTCAAGCAAGATGTTTCCATCTTCATCCTCAACTACGCCTCCCCATCCCGACAAACCAGGGTTCCCCCTTGATGCTCCATCTGTTTTTACAAAGTAAGTCATTCAATCGCCCTCTCCTTGATTTCTTTGTCAAGACCTACAAGAATACCTCTCGCTATGCTTTGTGGGAGGTGTTTCCACCGTTTAACCTCTATGTCGAATTTACTTTCTTCAATATAATCTGTGTTACCGTCTATGCCAATGTATGAACAATTGTATTCCAGTGCGATTAGCCCCACAGTGGATGTGCCACAAAACGGATCCAGTACGACAGACGGCACTGATACACTATTGGCGCATTTGCATGATTGTTTCCATTTCTGTACGTGTTTTTCCAGGTGATACCATCTTGGCCCCAACCTTTGATACGGTTTGCCGCACAGAGAACAGCAACCACCATTGGGAGTACCTGCTAAGATCGAGTGCCTGACAATGTGTTCTGGCATAGGCGCAGGGTGTGATTTGCTTCTTTTCTTGGATGATGGCCCTCTCCAGTTAGTGGTCATGTGCCTATCATCCTTGAGAATCGCAGTTGCATCGTAAAAATACTTTGAAGAGGATGATTTACTCAACATGAATACGTACTCATGAGCTTTTCTTGGGCGGGAAAGAACGGATTCAGGGTACGGCTGTGTTTTGTTCCAAATGCAATCGGAACGCAAGTACCAGCCTCTTTTTTGTAGTTCTGTTGCCAGCTTCCAAGGAACCCCAACCAGATCCCCCATCTTGAGGTATTCGTGTTTTTTCCTTGGTTGTCTGTACGGCCTGTGTGTTTCTCGCAATCCGCCCTTTGCGAAATCGCCACCACTCCCTCCACTTCCGTAGTACGTGTCGCCAATGTTAAGAAAAAGCAAACCATCAGGACGCAGAACTCTTTTGACTTCATCAAAAACATCTGCAAGCCGATCAACATACAATTCGGGGGTTTCTTCAACACCGATTTGTTCATCAAAACCGTAATTAGCCAAAAACCAATACGGTGGGCTTGTGACTACACATTGGACAGATTCAGATTCAAGTTGTGAAAGCATTTCCAACGAATCGGAGTTGAACAATTGGGCGCGCATGGTTCTTTCAACGACTCTTCTACCTTAACGGGTTCGGTATCGGTCATAAACTATCATGATGAGGCCAGCGACTCCAAAAAGACCAATAAAACTGTATTTAGCGACATTCGCAGCACCCGAAACCTGTTCAGATTTCCAATCGCCATCACAAGCCCAAGTAGCGTAGTGTTCACAATTCCTTGTGAGTGGGTTGTAGCCTGTTTCTCCCAAAAGTGTTCTTGCTCGATTTACTGCCTGTTGAGGATCCTTTGCATGTTTGACCACTTCAATTTTTTTCCCATCAGCGAAGGTTGATAACTTCACAGAGGAAACTGCATCTGTTGTATAGGTGTCATCTTGTGTGCTTAACCAACGATCTCCGATTTTCGCCCAAACGCCTAACTTTTCGGGAGGGTTTTCGATCGGCCCTCCGAATTGATAGACCATCTGTTCTCCCTTTTCATTCAACTCGTCCGAAGCTATACCGTAATGATAAGCTCCAACTCTTGCCATCTTTCTTTTGATGACAGAACCAGGCGTTATTGGCAACCTTTCCAGTTGCTTCATTTCGCCCACCCTTTATGGAATACAACTTGCATCACATGAATTGAAAAAATGGTTGCTCCCACACCAACTAGCGGTCCTTCATCAAGCGACCAGCCTTTCCATGTAATGTAGCCTGAACCAGCAAATGCCAGCACATCGGTCATTGGTGATGCGGTATAACTACGGTTATTGTCGCCTTGGTTACGCTCGCCTAATGCGTAATAGCCCACCCCTCCGAGAATGCCAGCCAAACCCCATATCTGCTTTTTCATATTGAAGGCCACCCTGTATGTACTTTTGAGTCCAGATCATGCACCAGCGATTAGTACCGTATAGTCTGCTGTTGCAGTATCACTGTTTCCATCTGTCACTGTGCATCTTAAACGATATGTCGCTTCTTGGAATCTAGGGGGGGGTTCTATCGGCGCACCGCCTGAAATCAAAGCTGGCTGCGTAACTCGAAAAGTTGCAGTATTGTATCGTGCAGCGTTTTGTGTACCAGTTGCCAATACTGCACAACCAGCAGCACCTACGTTATTGTCTTCCGTTTCAGTGATGGTCCAAGCAAATGTGTATGAGCCGTCACCACCACTCGCAGTTGCCGTTGAATCTGCTTGTCCAGCATTAGTATCTACGGTTTGAGCCTGATCAGGTGGTATCGCTCCCACATTGACGGAGATGGTTGTGTTTGTTACAGACAAAGCGAGAGAAAGCGGGGGATCGCCACGCGTGGCTCTACTACCCTGGAATCGAAAAGCAAAACCCATAATCAGACATCCTTGCCCGTTTCTTCATTCCCTTGTGCGATAGTGTAAAACAACTTCAGTCCAAGCAAAACGGCATCTACGCCAAGATTGTCTGCTGATACATCACGATAAACCTGCCAAGTTGTTAATTCATCATGGCCTGGACTTCCAGCAATTGTGATCGCTCCAGATACGGGAGATACATGAACATCTTTTACAGCGGTTAGGGTATCAGCAGTGACAACTGCTGTCCCAAAAGCAGCCCCGAATGGATCATCATTTGCCATTGCAACTCCTTGTATGCCCCAACTTACCGTTCCACTTCCAGAGGCAATAGCCGTCCAGTAAAACTGCGCCGTGACAGTCCCCTTGTTCCAAGTTCTTGGGAATGCAACCGAAAATTGTGCATGTTCGTCGGATGAAGTATCAAATCCAAGCCCACGAATATCGGGTTGCCCTGCACTTGCAGCAGCCGTTGTTGTTAATGCCCCACAACCAGCATTAGATCGAGGCGATACAGCTTCGGCAGGGATCCATATTGAATGAGTCCCTCCCAACATAACCGGCCTTTCTACACCTGCTCCATCCTGGAAAAACAAGTTATTCGTAGTTTGAGGGTAAATCTTTCCATGATCTGCCACCGCCGATGGTGTTGCAATTTCAGCCATCTGTAAATTACCAGTTAAATCTAAAATTGTTCCATCGAACGTCAAGTTAGCCTCTGCATTCATGGCATCCGTGCCTGTTGCAGTAACAATTCTATTATCTACTCCGTTGGTGAGAAAATCTGAAACATCAACTGCGATGGCGTTAGAACTTACGTCAATGCCAGTTCCAGCTCCTACCGCCAATACTGCGCTTGATGCGGTAAGTCCGTCACCGGCAAAAAGTGTAGCCACATCATCAATGCTCTCTTTGCGCGTAGGATCGCCAGATTCCCCTTCATCAGAAAAGGCAATTTGGTCGCCGCTTGCGATTGCTGCTGCCGTTAGGTTGTTTATGTCAATAGATAAGTTTGGGGTTCCTGTTGTCGCCCCTCCGTCAAGTCCAGAGTTTGATGCTGTTGTAATGCCTTCAATATCTCCAGCACCACCGCCGCCGCTAATTTGAAGCTTACCGCTTGAATCACAGAGAACCTTAGTGGGTGTCCCGTCTGCTTGAACACCAACTAAAATGATTTGTTGCTGTTTGTCATCTTCAATTACGTCGTCTGTTACTCCCATCATATCACCTCAAGAACTTACGGTTTGAATTTTGCCATTTGAATCCACAAGAACCTTTGTCACTGTGCCATCTGATTGAACAGCACACAAAATAAATTGCTGTTGTTTGGTGTCTTCAATGACATCATCAGTAACGCCCATGCCTGTCCGAAAGCGTTAGCCATATTGAAACTTGCCTGTTGCACTGTTGCGTGGTTGCAGGTTTCAAATAGCGAAACCCCCTACCAGTATCATGACCCAAGATGAGCAACCCGTTCTAAAACCCGTGAAAACCGTTTCCATAATGGTAAGAAATGTTCCCGTATCAACAAAACTTCGTTTGCAAAGAATCCGTCATGAGCGTGGATGGGTGTCATGGCTTGACATGATCGACGAAGTTGTTCAACTGTGGGACTCTGAATACAATACCGACTGAGGGCATCGTATGAGAAGAGATCATGCGGAGCAGATATGGTCTGCAATATCAAAATTCGTACCTGCAAAAAGCAGAGACATGTGGAGTGAACGCTTCATAGAAGAGATTTGCAACGTGAGTCTCAAGACAGGACCAGAACCCAAACCAGATCCAAAAGCTGATTTCATTAACGATGCAAGAGCATGGGCGAGAAGGCACCTGGAGACAAATGAAAACGTATGTGTTCAAGATGTGATTGACTACTTTGGTATTCCAAATCACATTCCCCCTGATGCAGTAGGTGGTATTTTCAAACACCGCGACTTTACAAAGGTGGGTTCAAAGAAAATAATAATGCCAAAAGGACACAGGCCAAGGTCAAAAACAGTGAACACCTATGTCGCAACAGGTTCTCATAGAGATCCAAGTTTGATTGTCACTTGGGATTGATTCAAGGGAGGAATTCATCTTCGTCCCAAGAAATCTCTTCTTGTTCTGAAGGGAAAAAATCATCGTCCAATGGATCAACATCATCTTCCTCAAACCATGTTTGAGTTTCCACTACTTGTGCCACATAGGGCGTATTTTCTGCACCTTTTTTGTAGGTCTTGAACATTCGGTCAAGCTTTTCGAAATCAACATCTTCTGCGTAGTCCATCAATTGCTCAACAGTAGCCACTATTCTTGTCAATGAAGGGTTAGACAACCTTTCCATCAAAGGTTCAAGATCAGAACGTGCGTTGCCTACATTTTCTTTGAGTTGTTCTAAATCAATACTTTCTAAGCTCTTTTGAAAATTCCGAAGAGTAGATGCAGCAGAATTCAGTTCATCCAGTAACGTATCTGTTTTCGATTCAAGACTTGTGGCTTTGTCTTCAAGGTTTGCTGACATTAAGGTAATCGCAAAGTTTGTTGCAAAGGTGAAGGCCATTATGCCCAAAAGGACATAGCTCTCAGCCGGGGGAAAAGCAAATACGATCGAGGGAACGAAAATGATAGAGAAAAGCGTTGCTCTGACAATCATTCTTCTTCTTTCTTGGTTAGGCGTATCAGCTTTGACATAAGTTGTGTAGTTTGGACCAGCATCGGGTCGAATGAAGGTATCTGCGTTTGACATATCCATGTCAATTTCAGCCCATTTTGGATCCTCGTTGTGATGTTTCAACGATTCGCCACCTGAACCAAAAGCAAAGTCATTCGTAATCGGAGCTTTCGGCATCATCTTCACCTCCAGTTTCAGCAATCCACGCTAACTGTGTCACTCTCAATCGATCCATGTCTTCAAGAACTTCCTCAAAACGCTCCATAATGTATATGCCAAACATCCCCAACATTCCAATTAAAGATGGAATCAAGAGAGTGTAGCCATAATTTTGCTCAATGTACCACGCAATCAAGCCTAGTGCAGAGCAAATCAGAATTTTCTTGAACATATCAAGAATGTCTTGGACTTCACGAATCAATTCCATCACCATCTTCGGTAGCTTCAGCAACTTCAGATGGTTGATCTTGCGTTTTCTTCCTTGGTAGGAATGCAAGCGGATTCATTTTCTCCATCATCTTCATCGGATCAAAGTCGTTTCGTTGGAAACTTTGAGGGAGTTCAAACATTTCTGGTGCCTTTTCATCTTGTCCTTTGTCTCGGATGACTTCAGGAACTTCCGTACCGAGATAGATGTTGAGCAAAACCCATTCTTGAGCTTGAGAGAGCGTTGTTTCCAAGCAATCATCTGAAAACTTTTCAACACCAGGGTCAGTCAAGCCTTTCTGGATGAATTTGATGATCTTGCCGAGGTGATAGCCTTCGCTTGCCGTGTATTCACGTAGTCTTTCAACCCAAGATGCCCTGATACTCACTGTATCGCCAATCCATCTTGGCATAATTGTTCTTCGCATGTCGTAGCCGTAATTCAGTACCTTATCCTTTACCATTTCAGTTCCCCCCTCTGTTCAGTTCTTCCAACAACGTTTTCACAACATACTGCGCCTTTTCTTGACGTAGGTAATCTACATCCCAAGCCAACATTTTTTGTCCTGGCGGGTCAGCCGTAGTGAAACGAGTCAGAAGACTCATCAGGGAATCGTAATCAGTTCCAATGAAGGATTGCGAAAGCGGGTTCGATCTAAGATAACCAACGGCTGCATCCATCGGAGTAATACCGTCAGCGATGTTCTTAATCTGTGTGCAAATTGGTCGCAAATTAACGGCCAAATTCATGTTGCGTTCAGCCATTTCCATTTGGCCGTTCAGATCGAGGCCACTTTCTTCAGAAACAGCGATCGCAACCTCAACTTGTCTTCCAAGAACTTCAATATACTGCTTGTTCTCACGGAATTCTGGCGTTAAATTCTCAAAAAACCTCGTCATGAGTGCTTCTCTTTTCTGATCAGTTGTCACACCTTGCAAATGTTGTTGAGTCTGTTGTTGGGGCTGTTGCGGAGGCTGTTGTTGAGGCTGTTGTGTAACTGGTTCTTGCAATTGTGGCTGCTCCAGGTAGTTCGGTCTTTCAGTCGTAGGCACAGTTCTTGCCGCCATGACACCTGCGACACCATCGCCTATTGCTTTCGCCACCTCTGCCGCTTGGCCTGAACTAACGAACTCTCGGAGCAAACCATCTTCTACTGAAGCTGGAGGATTCATCATCTGACCAAGCGCGTAATCAACTAATTTTGACTCAACAGCAGGTTTTTGTTGTCCTTGAAGTAGTCCAAGCATCATGTTTGTATTTTGCTGCATCATTTGCATCATCATATTAGTGGTATTATTCTGCATGGACAAAGTTTGTTGAAAGCTTTCCTGTTGTCTGGCAGTAGCATTTTCTTGCATCTTTGCGATCAACGCCATAGTTCCTGTCCCAGATTCATTCTGTGGTTTCAATGCAGTGATGATTGCTGCGATTCCGTTCATGTCTTGGCCGCCAGATGGATAGACTGGAGCGTTTGTAGCTTCCATTTCCTTAATCAGTTTCGTTGTTTCGATAGTTGAACGTAAATCCTCTTCAAAACTTGAACCCTGACGATTGCTTTCTGTTTTACTTGGCATTTCAAGCCGAAGATTTGGAACAGATGGTTGCGTAGTTTGAACAGCTTGCTGCTGTTGAACCGGAGGATTACCCCCTGCCCTTTTCCAATTATCAAAATTAGTCTTGATCACAGATGGCTCAACATTACATCGCTTTGCAATACCATCTACATTGAGTTCCCCGTTAGGTCCATACCAAACAGGTTTGCCAATCATGTGGGGTTTGACCAGTTCTGGTCGCATCTGTGCATCTTTTTCAGTGTACTTCTTAGTGAAGTAATGTTCCATCTTTTGCCTAAATTGTTCTTGCATTTGTCCTGACATCAATCATCTCTCCTAAATCCATCGATCAGTTCGGAAATGCCTACTTGAGCCATATCTACGAACAGTTCTGAAAGTGTTCTTGTACCATCCAACGGCTGTGCGAGGGCTTGAGGTGTGTTACCGTCGCCCTTTATGTCGTATTCCTTGAATAATTCTTCCATATCGTCAAGTATCAACGAAATATCATTGGTGTAATGTGCGTTTTTCACAGGAGCTTCCATTATTTTCACAACCAATCCTATGATTTCATGCCCCATCTTGTGCAATTCCTGTAATATCTCTTGGGGCGCGTACTCCATGTACTCTTCTTCTTGATCGATTTCTATGAAATCTCCATCCTTCTCAACAAATGCCATTTCACTCACCGTATGGATTCTTGGTGAGAGGGTCTGTGGCTTCTTTGTTTAGGATCTCCGATTCT
>Ga0206123_10002310_pt1 | contig 16786 bp, 21 predicted proteins | sample Helgoland_Spring_2_FD_160086 | JGI IMG/M metagenome (GOLD analysis project Ga0206123, IMG submission 160086) | Pelagic subsurface seawater microbial communities from Kabeltonne, Helgoland, North Sea - Helgoland_Spring_Bloom_20160316_1 | ecosystem: Environmental > Aquatic > Marine > Epipelagic ...
TTAGTAAAACGCGACTTAACTGTTAACAGCAATTTGTTAGTTAATAATGATTTAACAGTAGATAATAACACATTAGTAAAACGCGACTTAACTGTTTATAGTAATTTATTAGTTAATAACGATTTAATAATAGATTATAATGGGTTAGTAAAACGCGACTTAACTGTTAACAGCAATTTGTTAGTTAATAATGATTTAACAGTTGATAATAATGGAACAGTAAAACGCGATTTAACTGTCTATAGTAATTTATTAGTTAATAACGATTTAATTGTAGACTATAATGGATTAGTAAAAAGAGACCTTACTGTTTATAGTAATTTAGTAGTTAATAATGATTTAACCGTCGACTATAATACATTAGTAAAACGCGATCTTACTGTTAATAGTAATGTTTATGTAAATGGTTATCAACTAATAGATGGTGATCTTAGAGTTAAAAGTGATATAATTGTTGATAAAAATCTTTATTTAGAAGGAACATTAAGAGCTAGCAATTTGGAAGTAGTTGGTTCTCGTACAATTGTTGAAACAGAGACTTATCAAACTGAAAATTTACACATTATAAATGATAGTGCAGATGGTGCTTCTATTAAAGTTGAACATAGAGATCGCAACAATAATATATTTGAAGGTAGCAATTTAAGTGACGATTTTATTATTATTGATAAAGATATTAGATTAGGTATTAAAAAGGTTCCTGTAGCACAATTAGATGTAAATGGCGATGCTTATATTGAAGGAAGTTTAACAGTCGCAAGTAATATTTTACCATCTATTAACGATACATATTCTTTGGGTAGTTTATCACATAGATGGAAAGATTTATATCTTTCTGGAAATACATTTATACTTGGGGATATTACTATGAAAACAGATTCAAATGCTCTTAAAATAGAAACTTTGAACCCAGGGAATGATCAACCATCTATTATAACGGGTGGTATTAGAATTAATAGTTTAGACAGTGATGATTTTGCTATTATGAGTTTTTCTGACGGTAAGTTGGGAACTACAACTTTTTCATCTACTGGTGAAGAATTAATAGGTAATCAAGATATTAAAGGTGATTTAAATATTGAAAAAAATTTAACAATAAATGAAGATCTATTTGTAAATAGAAATCAAATAATTGAAGGGTCATCTATTACTAGAGGTGATCTACTTATAGAAGGCAATCAAGTTGTACATGGTGTATCTATAATTGATAATTCACAGACAGTAAAACGAGAATTAACAGTTTATTCCAATTTATTAGTTAATAACGATTTAATAGTAGATTATAATGGGTTGGTAAAACGCGATTTAACTGTTAACAGCAACTTGTTAGTTAATAATGATTTAATAGTAGATAATAACACATTAGTAAAACGCGATTTAACTGTTAACTCTAATTTAGTAGTTAATAATGATTTAATAGTAGATTATAATGGATTAGTAAAACGCGATTTAAGTATTAATAGCAACTTGTTAGTTAATAATGATTTAACAGTAGATAATAACACATTAGTAAAACGCGACTTAATTGTTTATTCTAATTTATTAGTTAATAATGATTTAACTATAGATTATAATGGGTTAGTAAAACGCGACTTAACTGTTAACAGCAATTTGCTAGTTAATAATGATTTAACAGTTGATAATAATGGAATAGTAAAACGCGACTTAACTGTTTATAGTAATTTATTAGTTAATAACGATTTAATAGTAGATTATAATGGGTTAGTAAAACGCGACTTAACTGTTAATAGTAATTTATTAGTTAATAACGATTTAACAGTTGATAATAATGGGATAGTAAAAAGGGATCTTACTGTTTATAGTAATTTATTAGTTAATAATGATTTAATTGTAGACTATAATGGATTAGTAAAAAGAGATCTTACTGTTTATAGTAATTTAGTAGTTAATAATGATTTAACTGTTGATTATAATACATTATTAAAACGCGATCTTACTGTTAATAGTAATGTTTATGTAAATGGTTATCAACTAATAGACGGTGATTTAAGAGTTAAAAGTGATATAATTATTGATAAAAATCTTTATTTAGAAGGAACATTAAGAGCAAGCAATTTAGAAGTTATTGGTTCTAGTACAATTATTAAAACAGAGACTTATCAAACTGAAAATATACATATTATTAATAATAGTGCTGACGGTGCTTCTATTAAACTTGAACACAGAGATGGTAATAATCATATATTTGAAGGTAGCAATTTAAGTGACGATTTTATTATTATTGATAAAGATATTAGATTAGGTATTAAAAAAGTTCCTTTAGCACAATTAGATGTAAACGGCGATGCTTATATTGAAGATGATTTAATTGTTAATAAAGATCTATTTGTAAATAGAAACCAAATAGTTGAAGGATCTGCTATTACCAGAGGTGATCTACTTATAGAAGGCAATCAAGTTGTACATGGTGTATCTATAATTGATAATTCGCAGACAGTAAAACGAGACTTAACAGTCTATTCTAATTTATTAGTTAATACCGATTTAATAGTAGATTATAATGCTTTAGTAAAACGCGACTTAACTGTTAATAGCAACTTTATAGTTAATAATAATTTAAGTGTTGATAATAACACATTAGTAAAACGCGACTTAACTGTTTATAGTAATTTATTGGTTAATAATGATTTAACAGTAGATTATAATGGATTAGTAAAACGTGACTTAACTGTTAATAGTAACTTGTTAGTTAATAATGACTTAACAGTAGATAATAACATATTAGTAAAACGCGACTTAACTGTTTATAGTAATTTATTGGTTAATACTGATTTAATAGTAGATTATAATGCTTTAGTAAAACGCGACTTAACTGTTTATAGTAATTTGTTAGTTAATAATGATTTAACAGTTGATAATGGAATAGTAAAACGCGACTTAACTGTTTATAGTAATTTATTAGTTAATAACGATTTAATAGTAGATTATAAAGGATTAGTAAAACGGGATTTAACTGTTAACAGCAATTTATTAGTTAATAATGATTTAATAGTTGATAATAATGGAACAGTAAAACGAGATCTTAATGTTTATTCTAATTTATTAGTTAATAACGATTTAATTGTAGATTATAATGGATTGGTAAAAAGAGACCTTACTGTTTATAGTAATTTAGTAGTTAATAATGATTTAACTATAGATTATAATACATTAGTAAAACGCGATCTTAGTGTTAATAGTAATGTTTATGTAAATGGTTATCAAGTAATAGATGGTGATCTAAGAGTTAAAAGTGATATAATTGTTGATAAAAATCTTTATTTAGAAGGAACATTAAGAGCAAGTAATTTAGAAGTTATTGGTACTCGTACAATTCTTGAAACAGAAACATATCAAACTGAAAATTTACATATTATAAATGATAGTTCAGACGGAGCTTCTATTAAAATAGATCATAAAGATCTTAATAATAATATATTTGAAAGTAGTAATATTACAAACCAGTTTTTTATAATTGATAAAGATGCAAATATAGGTATAAAAAAGATCCCTACAACTTCATTAGATGTTTTGGGAGATTCTATAATAGATGGTTCATTAACTGTTACCGGAACACAAAATATTAATAATGATGTTACTATGAATAATAACTTATTAGTTATAGGTAATATAACAGCGAATTCTATTACAGTTATAGATACTGATGATGATGATGTTAATATATCGTATAATATATCATTAGATAGTTTTATACAAAATAAAATTAATAATGTTGTACAACCACTTCAGCAACAAATTGCCGATTTATTAACAAGAATTGTAACTTTGGAAAATCAATAATATATTAATATATATTAGTATAAAATGTATAATATTAATATATCAAATAGAAGAAATTATTCATTAAATAATACTAATAAAAAAACTAATAGTATTGGTAATAAAAAATATATAAAAACTAGTTTAAAAACCAATAAAAATAATTCAAAAAGATCTATACAATCAAGACATAGTATCATTTCAAATTACAAAAATAAAATAATAGATTCATTTATATTATTTGGTTGTTGGAATAATATAGATTGTTCTTCTAAATATTGGAAAAATAATCCAATATATAGAGATATAATTATAAAAAAAATAAAAAAGGAAAAAGAAAAATTAGTTATAGTTGCTGGTGACAATTGGTATTCTCAAAATTATAAATATAACGGATATGTATATAAGTATTATCCATATGATATATTAACTAGTGGATATTCATTATTATTAAATAATACAAATAAAGAATTTGATATTATATTGGGTAATCATGATGAAAATAATGATAAAATAATAGGATGTGATAATCCATATTTAAAAAAGGATTGTATGTTAAAAACGCAAAAATATACAATATATAAAATCGCAAATAATATTCCAATTATTAATACGCCTTCGTTGGAAGAACTTTTAAAAATTAATAATAAAAATTTAACTATAAATAATATTAATTTTTTCACATGTATTGATAAGCCAGTTATTAAGGAATTAAAAAAAAATATATATATATTATATATTAATACCAATTTATTTGATAATTTTACTTATAAGGTTAAAGAAAATGGTAAATCCAATTCTATAACAACAAGAATTATGCTTTCATATGTTAATCATATTGAAAAAATATTAAAAATTTATAATCCAAAATTGTTATTTGTCGTTGGTCATAATCCATTAATTGCTTATAAAAAAAAAGAGTTTCACAAATTAAGTAGAATATACGAAGATCCTGATAATAGTTATATCATGGAAATGTTTGTTAAAATTTTAAATAATTATAAAACTTTATATTTATGTGCTGATGTGCACAATTTTAATATAGCTTTATTAAATAAAAATTTAGGAACAATTATTTCAGGAACAGGTGGTGGAGATCCAGATATTGAAAATATAGAAGGCAAAGTAAATTATTTTTTATCACCTAATAATAATTTATTTAATATTACAAATCATTATGTATATAATGCGTATGGTTATACTAAAATAAAATATGACAAGTATTTAAATGTACACGTGACTTATAAACAATTATTTAATGCTCATACTGATATAAAAATGGAAAATAAAATAATTGAAAGAAAAATAAATACATATAATTTTGTATTTAGAAATACAGAAGATGGTTGGGATTTAATAAAAAAAAACAATAGAATTTCTGAAAATAAAATTATATTAAATATTCCTAAATTAATTGATTATAAAATAAAATTATGTAATAGAATTATTTCTGATAACAAAAAAAATATTACATCATTATCATCACAATTAGTTAAATCTAACAAATATAAATATAATTATTTAGAAGATGATAAAAATACACCATTGTTATGTTTTTATAAGAAAAAAAAAATAAAAATAAAAAAATAATTAATAAATAGAATTATATAATTATTAAATGGAAGCTTATAAACTATTTACTTCTCTAAAAGAATTAGATATTCCTAAAGCATCGTCTTTTAATGCAAAATCTAGTCCTAAAAAGGGAGTTTATAATTCAATAAAAAGAGCTATAGGGAAATCAGCATGGAATGCTACAAAGAGTATATTATTACCAAAACCACAAGTAATAAATAAAAAACAGTTAAAAAAAAATAAAATTGAAAAATTATTAAAAATGGCGGATATTGCTGATAAACTAATTTTTAATAATAATAAAAATATTGAAATTTTGCTATCAGTTGCGCCAAAAGATTATAATTTAAGTAAGTTTAAAAGTACTATATATAATAAAATTTTTGCTTTAGAATTATTTAAAAAAGCAAAAATTTTAGAATATTATGATGGGAAAGATCATAATATTATAAAAATTCAAGCATTATTAAGAGGTTTTAGAGTTCGTAATAAAAATATACTAGATAATAAAAAACAGGAAGTAATAATACAAAAACTTTTTAAAAATACTATGAGAAAACATTATGAAAGTTTAGGAAGAAGTGGTCGTAATACACCTCGATTTAATTCTTCTGGTAGTAGACATAGTAATAGTTCAAGAATAAGTGATAGGGAATTATTATTTAATACTTCTAGAAATAAAAGTTTAGCAAGTAATGCAAGTTCTTCTAGATATTATTCTGCTAATTCGAGACAAAATAGTTCTTTATTAAATAAAATAAGAAGAAAAACACATAGTGGATTACTTAAAAAAAGGCAAAGTTTAAAAAGGAGAGAAATAGCAACAGTTTGAAAATAATAATAATTAAATAGTTAAATGAAAAAATTATATCATACCAATTAAAGTATTTATTTTTAAATAAAAAACATTTATTTAATTTAATATTAAATTTTATTTATTTTATTTTATTAATTTTATTAATTTCCCTTAAATCCACCACCGGGTTGTAGGATTTTTCCACCACCTTTTTGTGTTGGTTTAAGATAATTTATTTTAGGAGTATTTTTAATATAATTATATTTATTATATTTATTATATTTATTAGATTTAATATTATTATATACATTATCATTATATTCAATAATGATATCTTCATTTAGATATTTTACATCTTCGTAATTATAATTATGTGTTTCGTTACTATTTTTATTAGTATTAATATAAATTTTATTATTAAATTTATTAGTAGCAATTTTAATAGTATAATATTTTTTACCTGAAGAATACATTTTGTTATATAATAATATATTTAATAAATATAATCATTTTTTTTATTTATAAAGAAAAATTAAAATATTTTAATATTATCAAGTATACTAAAATTTAAACAATTTTCTTTTTCATACCCCGGTTTAATACCAGGAGTTCCGTGTTTATCAATATTTAATTTATTTCTAACGTATTCTTCGCAACTTTTAGAATTTATATTATATATACCTTGTGGTATATCACTATCTGGTTTATTTATAAATTTAACACGAGTACCATCATTAAACATATCAGCATAAGTACTACATACTAAAGATCCGAAACATGTACACCACGAAGTTAATTGATTTTCATCTGGTTTATAGCCAAATTTTTTTATAAAAGCTTTTTCTGAAGCAATTCCAATTGGATTTCCACTTTCATTAGCATATTTTCTAGCTTCTGGTCCTAATAAACAACAAGTATGATGTGTATTATCATTAAAACAATGATTTGTTGGACTATATGAAGTTGGTAAATCACAACTATTTAATATTTTGTCTATATTTTTATCCATTAATAATAATAAATATAAAAAATGATTATTAATTAAATATTAATTATTAATTAATTATGAGTATTAATAAAGACATTCAACTTGGATTATGTTGTTTAAATATTGAATTGCGTGAAAAAAAACCTACTATATTTTCTTCAAGAAGAGTAACATTAAAAACTTTAGAATTAAAAGGAATAGATAATTTAAAAGAAAAAATAATAAATAATCTTAAAGATGTATTAAAATTGATGGATTGGAATGAAAAAAATGGTATTAAAGTATTTCGTTTATCTAGTGAAATATTTTCACATTATTCAAATTCAAAAGCAGAGGATTATACATTAGATTTTGCTAAAGATTTATTAAAAGAAATAGGTTTAAAATCTAAACAATTAAATCAACGTTTAACATTTCATCCAGGGCAATGGAATTGTTTAGGTAGTCCACATGAAGATGTAATTAAACATACAATAAAAGATTTAGAATACCACGCTGATTTATTAGATTTAATGGAATTAGATCAAAATTCTGTAATGGTAATACACGGTGGTGGTGTTTATAATGATAAGGAAAAAACATTAGATAGATGGTGTAGTAATTATTTAAAATTGCCTGAAAATATAAAAAAAAGATTAGTTTTAGAAAATTGTGAAAAAAATTTTTCTATAATTGATTGTATTAAAGTATCTTTAAGAGTAAATATACCAATAGTATTTGATACACACCATTTTGATTGTTATATTAAATTACATCCTCTTGAAAAATTTGAAACTGCAAGTTGTTATATTGCTACTATATTAGATACGTGGGAATTAAGAAATATTAAACCTAAATTTCATGTAAGTGAGCAGGGATCTGGTAAAATAGGACATCATAGTGATTATATAGAAATTATACCAGATTATTTATTAGAAATTCCAAAAAAATATAAAGTTAAAATTGATATAATGATCGAAGCTAAAATGAAAGAAAAAAGTATAATGAAATTGTATGAGAAATATCCTTTCTTAAATTGTAAAATTTAATAAAAGCAATAATTTTTAATTAATTTATAACATTCAAAATCATTAAATAAATGAATATTAATATAATCTTTAAAAGTTTTATTTGGAAAGATAATGGGAATTGGTGCTATATATAATTTTTTAGTAAAGATAATATAGTTATTAAACATTTAATTAAATATAATTAATAAATAAATCATTTTTTTATTAAATATATAAATATATTATACTATACTATTATAAATAAATGAAAAAAATATTTAATTTTATAGCAAAAATACAAGAAAAAATAGATAAAAAACTTTTATTAGGAAGATGGGGTGTAAAAAATTGCGGCGATTATTCAACTAATTTAAATTCTATATATCAAAATCGTGATCATTGTGGAGATACTATATGTAAAACTCCTGTAAAAGCTGATATATATATAAATAAATTATATAAGAAATAATATATATATATATATTATATTATTAATATGCTAAGAAAAATTTTATTTATTTGTTATATATATTCAATTCAATGTTTTACACAACTAAATATTATATCAAATATTAGGTATAATAGACTTCCAAATAAATCAATTATATCAATGCAAGATAAATTAGATAACAAATTATTTAATAAAATAGATAAGGATAAATCTGGTTATATTGATAAAGATGAATTATATGATTACTATGGGAAAAATGATTATATGAAAAATGGGGATCTTGATAAAAATAATCTTATTGATTATCCAGAATTTGAAAGATTAGTAAATATTAATAAATTTGGTGTTGCTAATTCTGGTAATTTGTATGTTAGAAATGCTATTAAATTTGGATTATTAAATAAAAATTCAATACTCGCCGATGGGAAAGCATCTATTTTTGTTGGCAATAAGGGATTTGATCCACTAAACATATCAACAAGTATAAAAACACTTAGAAAATATAGGGAAGCAGAAATAAAACATGGTCGTCTAGCTATGTTAGCAAGCGTAGGATGGCCAATTTCAGAATTATATAACCCAATTATATCAAAATATATACACATGCCTTCTATTTTAAATAATAACAATAAGGTTCCATCGATTTTAAATGGAGGTTTAGAAAAAATTAATCCATTATTTTTCATGGCTATTATTGTATTTACAACAACCATTGAATCTATATCTTTAAATAAAAAATATGATGACGATAAAATGCCAGGAGATTATGGTTTTGATCCTTTAAAATTTTATATTGATAAAGACCCTTATACTAAACGCCAACTTGAATTAAAAGAATTAAATAATGGTAGATTAGCAATGTTAGCTATTACTTATTATTCTATTTCAGAATTTATTGATAATAATGCTATTATTAATAAAACTCCTTATTTATTTAAATCAATTCTCTAAATATTTTTTTACTTTAAATATATTTTTTTTATTTTTTAATAATTAATATAAAAAAATGATTATAAAATTAACATTATTTTATAAAAAAAATGGATTATCAATTAGAAGATGTTATTAATAATTGTGTTTATGTAAATAATTGTACTTCAAATACTAATAAAGATATTAGTAGTTTATCTTATCTAATAGATAGATCAATGTCTCAATCAGAATGTATTAAATTGGGAATTGGTATAGAAAATGTATTATCTGATTTAATTTTAAAATATACAAATTTTAAGAATATTAAACTTAAAAATACAAAAGGAAAAAAAGAGACGGATCACTTATTTTGTGATAAAGAAAATAAAATTATATATTATTCTGAATTAAAAGCTAATATTAACTTAGATACAGAAAAATCTAAATCTACTATTAATAAATGTTTATCGATTGTTTCTGATATACAAGACACATATCCTGATTATGAAATTAAATGGTGTTTATTGGCTTTAAGATATACAGATAATAATTGTATTTCACAAACTTTAAAAAAAAAATATGAAAGTATTGGTGCTAATTTATATGGCATTAATGAATATTTGGCAATTTTAAATATAGATATGTGTTTTAATGAAAATGATTATAAAATTTTCTTAAATAAAATTGCGGATAAAATGTATAAAATTTAATAATTTTTAATAATTAAATGTTTGACATTTATTTCATCACCAACTCTTCCTGAATGTATTTTAAATTTATATTTTTTTTCATATTCTTCAACAATATAATCTTTATAAAGTTCTTGGATAAAATCAGTCTTTCCAATTACCATTAAGCATTTTATTTTTGTTTCTTTAAATTTTTTAGCTAATTTTTTTTGTTCTTCTTTATCAAATTTACAATAACCGTAATCTGTAAATTCGCTATCATATGGTGGATCTAAAAACATAAAATTATCAGAATTATTATAATTTTCAAATATATATTCATAATTTTTATTGAATATTTCTGTATTTTTTAATAATTTTTCATAATTTTCATTTTTTAATTCTTCAAAATTACAAGTTTTATACCTACCATATGGTATATTAAATTCGCCTTTTTTATTATATCTTAACATTCCTCTAAAACATGTTTTTCTTAGATAATAAAATTTATTTGCGCTATCTAAACTATTTTCACATTTAAATGCTCTTATATTATAATATGTTTCTTCGTCATTTAAATTTTTTTTCATAAATTCATAAATTAAATTTATATTACCATCTTTAATATTTTGATAAAAATCTATTAATTCTTTATGTATATCATTTATTACTGCTTTTATAGGATTTAAATTAAAATATAGAGCACCACCTCCTATAAATGGTTCTATATATATTGAATAATTATTTGGAATATGTGGTAATATTTTTGATAACTCATCTTTTTTCCCACCAGACCATTTAAATAATGGTTTTAAATTTATATTATTTTCTATTTTTTCATCTATTATTGTATTTACTGCTACTTTTATTTTTTCTTTACTAATACAAGGTGTTTTTCTATTATTATGTTTGTTTAAATATGCTTTTTGTTTAAAATTTTTACCACAATTATCACAATTATAAGTACTCATTTCTAATTATTTAGTAAGAATAATAAATTATATCATTTTTTTATTTATAATTATATTTTAATATATTTAAAAAATATAATAATATTAATTTTAAATACTAATATGATATCTATGAGACTTATTAAAAATTTAACAAATACAGAGATTGATGAATGTAATAACTTAATTGATTTTAATTTTAATAATAATAGATTTAATGATTATACAAATGTTATAATATATATTATAAATAATAAAATTATAGGTTTTATAGGAATATATGATAATTTATTAAATCAATTGTGTACGGATATTGAATATAGAAGAATGGGTATTGCAAGTAAATTATTAGATACTTGTAAAAAAATACTTAAAAAACCAATGTCATTATTTATAGATAAAAATAAAGAGAGTACGGAATATCTATTAAATTTTTATTTAAAAAGAGAATTTAAAATAGAATTCGAGAATGATATTGAGTATAAAATGACTTTTAAATAAAAACATATAAGAATTATTATATATATATATATATCGAGTGACAGTTATCTTTTTATAAAATGTAGTTAATCAATATATAAAAAGTATATAAGAGTATTATCATATATATATTTAAGAAATAAAATGATTTAAAATTATTTTAATTTATTTTTTTATTTAATATAACTCATAATTTTGAGTACGTCATCGTGCCCGAGTGGTCTAAGGGGACAGACTTAAGATCTGTTGTGCTTAAGCACGCATGGGTTCAAATCCCATCGATGACAAAACATTTTGGTGTTATATTAAACATACAAAGCATATAAATTTATTTTTATTTATAATATAACTCATATTTTTGAGTATTGTCATTGTGCCCGAGTGGTCTAAGGGGGCAGACTCAAGTTCTGCTGTGCTTAAGCACGCGTGGGTTCAAATCCCATCAATGACAAAATAAAAAATTGTTATATTATTATAAATAATTTTTATTCTATATTATTTAATAATACTTTATTTTGTTTATTAGATAATATTGAATAACAATTTTTTCTAATAGGTAATCCAGCATTTAATAAAATATCATCCTCGTATACCCAATCATTAAGCAATCTTCTATCAACAATACACGATTGTCCACCACCACAGGGACATAACATATTTTTTGACATATCAATAATGTTTTTATTCATTTTATATAAATGAATTATATAAAATTTTTAATCATTTTTATTTATTTAAACATAAAAATATAAATATAATTAATATTATGGATCAGTTTTATCCTCATTATTTAAAATATATAGATGATAGTGAAAATAAATGTCCTAGATGTAAAAATTTATTAGATAAAAAGAAAATATTATCATTATCATATCTAAGTGAATGTAGCAAATGTAGTAATATGGGAATGTATGGTATAAATCAAATAAATAATACATATAATATTAATAATATTGATTATATATATGAACAAAAAAATAGATATCGACATGTGTGCAAATGTGAAACAATTTATATTTATAAAAATATAATAAAATGTAATAAATGTATAATATGTGACAATTGTAATAATGAACTATCTTATAATGATTTAAATAATTTAAAAAATATAAATAATAAACATATTTGCAATGATTGTTATAAAAAAGAAAATTATAATATATCAGAAAATATTAATTACTAAATATTATCCAAATACAGTTTCTCCATTATAAACAATATATAAAAAACCATCATCGTTTTTCAATTCATTATATATAGATATTAATGATCCAGATATTGGTGGCAAAACGTTATTAATAAATATAAATATTGCTTTTTCTGGTGACAACTTAATTCTTTTTCTAATAACATGAATAAATTGTCCAATTGTTAGATCATTTGGTGCTAAAAATTTATGTTTATCTATATCTGGTAAATCACAGTTATTTGCTTTTGTTACAATTATAGGAATTCTGTCTGTATATTTCGCTCTTATACGTATTGACTCTTCTAAACGTTTATTAAAATCTATATAATTATGATCTAATTTTTTATTCATTATATATATAATATAATATTATATATATATATATATATATAATATTATTTCTTATTTATATTTTTTTATTTTTCTGTATAATCTGTTATAATTCCCTTAATATCTAAATTTATAAATTCATTTATATCATTTATATCATTTATAACGTGAAAATAGCTATTTATTTTTGAAATACAATATTTAATTAATTTTAAATCATTTAATTTTGGATTTAAATTAAGACTATAACAATCGTTTGATTTTATAAATTCTTCCCAATCATTTGGTATTTTATCAACAATTAAAGATCTTTTATAATTTGGTAATATATTTTTAAATAATTTAATAATATTGCGATTATATGAACAAATTATTATATCTATTTTATAATTTTCAATATTTTTTAATATTTCTGCTATTTTTGATACTAATATATCATTATCATTATAATTTTTAACTTCTAATAAAATATTTACATATAAATTATTACAACAATTTATAAATTCTAATAGTGTAGGTATTTTTTCATTTATACCATTATAATAAATATCTCCTTTTTTTAATTCGTTTAATGTGTAATCATATACATTTCCTTTTAAATTTGTACATCTATCTAATTTTTCATCATGAAATATAATTGGTATATTATCTAAGGATAATATAACATCTATTTCTATCCACTTATTATTAATATTTTTAATAGATTTAATTGAGGATAAAGTATTTTCTGGCGTATATGAAATAGCACCTCTATGACCTATAATATTTATCATTATATATTATTCATTATAAAATTATTTTTAATATTATTTATATATTAATATAATTAACTTATTTTTTTAAATATAAATATGATAATATTACAATACATATATAAAATGTAATTTTTATCGTATAACTTTTAATATTTAATAAAAAAGTGTCTATTAATCCCCATGTTCCTATCCATAATAATATAATAGATAATATTCTTGTTTCTTCTTCCATTTCTTATATATTATAAATAAACAAAATTATTTTTAAAAAATTGATTATTTAGTTTATTTATTAAAATAAATGAATGATACTGATAATATAATATATATAGGGTTACCATCTATAATTATTATAAATATAATATGTATTATATATATTTGCTGTTTATCTATACATGATGTCGTTGGTTCTTTTGAGAGAAACACTTACGAAATTAGACAAGGTGGTAGTAGTAGTCATAATGATGAGGAAGTTGTATAGTCAATTATAAAAATATAATATATAGATAAAAATTAGAACAGGAGGAATTTTTATATTATATAACATTAATAATATGTTATTAGCATATTCAAATATTAATAATGTTATACCTGATTATATTGTAATAAATCCAAATATGAAAAAAAATATTATAATAGATTATAATATAATTAATATAAAAAAAAATGGAGATAATAATATTATAAATACTATAAATCACGATACTATACAATTATATTTTCGCAAAATGGTAATATATTTTTTTTCTATATTATTTTTTTGGTTTGTATTTATAGAATGTTATATATTATATATATATAAATAATTTAAATATTTTTTGAATTATAATATTTATTTATATTTTATGTGTACTTAATAATTTTAACAATTTTACCTTTATAAAAATCTGAACATTCTCCTTTAAAATTAAATATATGTTCAAATTCATAAGATTTGTAAGGTATTTTGGAAGATAAATATGTAATATTATCAATTTCACATATATCTACACTATATACATGTTTTCCAACACAAATATATTCTGATTCTAAATTATTATATATTTCTTTAATTAATTTATTATTATTAACATCAGAAATAGTTAATGTATTATAATACATAATATAATACGTTAATTATTAAATCATTTTTTTTTACTTAAAAATTTATTTTAATATTACATTATTATTAATATTATGTTAATTAAATTATTTATATTATTAAATACTATATTATTTGTTTATTCGTCAAAAATATATAATAATATAGATTATAATACTAAAAGCGATGTATTAATTTATGCTTCAAAATTAATGGATGGTTTTAAATCTATATCTTATATAGATTGTTGTGGATTTTCATATAATAAAAGTTATAATTGTTATAATAGATTTTGTAATAAATATGAGAATAGTAATATTTGTCTTGAAAGAATAATAAATTGTACTAATAGTAGATATTATAATTATTTAAATAATATATTTGATGATATAGCAAAATTAATAAAAGGTGTAGAACGCAATGATCATATAATAAAAATAAAAATTAAAGAGAAAAATGATATTTTAGACTATCTAAATATTATAATATATAATAATAATTTTTTAGAATTTATATTAATTGGCAATGATAGCACTGTAGATACAAGTGTTAATAATATAACTAAATATAATTTAAATATAAAAAAAATAAGAAATATTAGTGAAAAAGAAATTAAAAATATAAATAAAACGATACAATTAGTGCCAAATATTAATTTAAAATATATTAAAATTTTACATTTATTTATATAAAGAATATTTAATATAAAAATTATTAATATGGAAGAAGTAGATGGTATAATATTAATATTATCTTGTCAAAAACATAAATTAACACGATTAAAAGAATTTGGACCAAAATATAAATATTATGATAAATGGAAAGTAATAATAATAATAGGTGATTTATTTTTAGATACGGATTATAAATTAATAGATAATATAATGTATATTAAATGTGAAGATTCTTATTTACATTTATTAAAAAAATTAGCATTATCTATTAAATATATTAAAAATTGTTTTAATATAAAAGAAGGAATTTTAAGATGTGGTGACGATTTGATATTTAATGATGCTGTATTAATAAATTTTTTAAAATCAAAAAAATACGATTTTTATGGTAAATCCTCAATAGGTGAAAATAAAATTATTGATAATATTGAATTTTTAAAAATAATTAATTATGATTCATATATGTATGATTATTATCTAAAAAATAAAAATGAATTAACAGATCCGAAACATGGTATTAATTTAACACTCGATGAATTAAATAAATATTTGGTTAGGCCTAAAATATGGGGTCCTGCTGGAGTAGTTTATTATATATCATTAAAATGTTGCGATATAATTGTAAATACTATGGAGAAAATTGATTATAATATATTTCATTTAGATGAATTTACAAATAGTTATCCTTATTTAATTGAAGATGTAGGTATAACATTTATTATGTATTTTAATAAAATTAATTTTATGGATAATAAATATATTTATGGCGAATATGGTGATAATAATTCAATAGCAATTCATACAAATAAATATAAATAAATAAACATTTTTTATATAAAAAAATTTAAAATAAAAGATTATATAAATTAGTGTATTATTCTAATATATTAGTGTCGATTATGGTCGTATTTCCTAATACATTAAAATCATAATTCTTATATTCTTGTATTATTAAATCTCCATTAACACATAATTCTATTATGTCTATATTTAAATCAATAAGCGAGCTTAATGTTTTTAAATTTTTATAAGTATTAAATGTTTTTTCCGATTTAACAATAATAAGTGAACCAGATATTTCTAGCGATCCTTTAATTGTAATTGATTTATCTAAGTAATAATTCATTTATATCTAAATATATATTATTTTTTTTTTTGTATTTTTTAA
>Ga0206123_10002315_pt1 | contig 16749 bp, 10 predicted proteins | sample Helgoland_Spring_2_FD_160086 | JGI IMG/M metagenome (GOLD analysis project Ga0206123, IMG submission 160086) | Pelagic subsurface seawater microbial communities from Kabeltonne, Helgoland, North Sea - Helgoland_Spring_Bloom_20160316_1 | ecosystem: Environmental > Aquatic > Marine > Epipelagic ...
AAGAAATTGCTAACACTGCGTCAGCTGATTTTTACGATGGATTAGAAAACATGAAAGGGGTTGATATTAACGTTAACAGTTTAACTTTTAAAGCTATTAATACAAGAGGTTTTGCAACATTTGCAAACACTCGATTTGTGCAATTAGTTGATGGAATGGATAATTCTGCTCCAGCTTTAAATTTCCCGTTAGGTAACTTACTGGGAATGACCGAAACAGATGTATTAAGTGTTGAATTATTACCTGGCGCATCATCTGCCCTTTATGGAGCAAATGCATTTAATGGTATTCTTTTAATGAATAGTAAAAATCCATTTGACCATACAGGCTTAAGTGGGCAATATAAACAAGGAATAACTTCACAAGAAGCTGCCGGAGACAATACTTATAGAGATTTAAGTATCCGTTTTGGACATAAGTTTAGTGACAAGCTTGCTGTAAAAGCAAACTTTGGATACTTACTTGGTACTGACTGGATAGCAGACAGTGAAGAAGATAAATTTGGAAGAGGATTAACCAGAGCTGATTATGATCACGATGGTATCAACATATACGGTGATGAGGTTGCAACAGACATCAAAGGAGTTGCAGAAACTTTAGTTAGCTTGGGCCTTGCACCTGCAGGAATAGAACAACTTATTCCATCTCAAGTAGTAAGTAGAACTGGTTACAGAGAAGTAGATTTAACTGATCACGTTGCTGAAAGCAAAAAAGCAGATTGGGGTATTTACTATAGACCTTTCGAAAATAATTTTGAAATTTCATATGTTGGTAAGTGGGGAACTGGACAAACTGTATACCAAGGGGTTAACAGATATGGTATTGAAAACTTTACAATGAGTCAACACAAATTAGAAGTTAAAGATGATAATTTCTTTGTAAGAACATATGTAACAGAGGATAATGCTGGAGATTCTTATGATATGAACTTTACAGCAATTAATATTAACAGGTTTTGGTCTGATTCTGATTATTATCCTGGAATAACTTCTGCTGAACTATACGCTGATGGACTTACCAGTGATGGCGATAATGTTTGGTTTGGAACTTATGTAAGTGGTTTTGCTGGTGCCACCCTTGGTGGTGCTACTGAAGCCCAAGCACATGCTGCTGGTAGATCAGCTGCTGACGCAGGTATCGTACTTGCTGGAACTGCAGAGTACGAACGAATTAAGCAAGAAGTCATAAACGACCCTGATTTAACAAAAGGATCTAAATTCCAAGATAATTCAAAAATATACCACAGTGATTGGAACTATAACTTTCAAGACCAAGTAGATTGGGCTGATATCCAAGTTGGTGGTTCTTTTAGACAATATTCTCTAAATTCATCTGGTACAATTTATACTGATTATGATGGTCCTATTGAATACTCAGAAACTGGTGTTTACACACAACTTGTTAAAGGATTTTTAAATGAAGAAAGATTGACTTTAACTGCTGCTGCAAGATATGACAAAAACGAATTTTTTGATGGACAAATAACTCCTAGAGTTTCATTATCATACCAAGCTGGTGAGTATAAAAATCACAACTTTAGATTAGGTTTTCAAACTGGATTTAGAAACCCATCTACACAAGATTTATTTATAGGTCTTGATGTTGGTAGAGCTAGATTAATTGGTTCTTCTCCAGCAAGTTTAGACACCTATGTTAGAGATTACTCCGTAAGTCAAAACGGACAAGCATTAGGAGTCCCTAGTTCGGTTACTTTAGATGGTAATAGTGCATTTAATAACTCTTTTTCAGTTGCTTCAGTTGGAGCTTTTGCTGCTACAGGAAACCCTGCTTTATTAGAAGCTTCAGGTGTAGAAATGGTAAAACCTGAAGAAGTAAAATCTATAGAACTTGGATATAGAGGTAAACTTTCAAGAAACTTTTCTGTAGACATGAGCGTATACCAAAACGAATACTCGAATTTTATTAATACTCAAGCAGTTTTAACTCCATACTATGGATCTGTTGGTGATGGAGCTTTATCTGTTCTAGCTATAGCTAACGGAGATTTTGAAACTTGGAGTGTATACACAAACTCAAGTGCAGAGATTAAATCTTGGGGTGGTGCGATAGGTATTACTACCAGGATTCTTGGTTTTGATGTAAGTGGTAACTATACTAAATCTGTATTAGATTTTGATGAAGAAGCTAATCCTGATTTTGCTACTAACTGGAATACACCAGAGCACAAGATTAAAGGTCAAATTGGAAAAACTGAACTTTTCAAAAACTTTGGTTTCAATGTAGCTTGGAGATATAATAGTGAATTCTATTGGGAAGCAACTTTCGGTGAAGGAGATGTTCCTGCTGAACATGTGTTTGATGCGCAAGTTAGCTTAACATTACCTAAACTTAATACTGTATTAAAAGCTGGTGCTGCCAATCTTGGTGGTAACGAATACTTCACAGCGTTCGGTTCTGGTTTAATAGGTTCTCAATATTACGTTTCATTAACGATCAATAACCTATAAACAATATTTTAAAAAACTTCTAAATTTAGGTTTGGAAGTTTTTTCTTTTACTAACAATAAAAAAATTAATTATGAAACTTAAAAATCTTAAATATTTATTTCTATCAATGACTTTGATAGTATTTAATTCCTGTGAGGAAGACGAAGACACGGTGCCATATGCTGAACAATTTGTGGAAATCACTTCTGGTTCTGCTGATTTTACAAATATGGTTTCTATCGGAGCTTCTATAACAGCAGGATTTACTGATGGTGCTCTATTTTTTGCAGGTCAACAAAATTCTTACCCTAATATTATGGCTGGAGTAATGAGTCATTCTATTGACAATACAGCTTCCACTAATTTTTCTCAACCATATATGAATGACAATATTGGTGGATTACTATTAGGTGGTAATCAAATAGCTGGACCAAGATTATTTTTTAACGGAGCAGGTCCTCAATCATTAGGTGACTTAGGAGCTTCACCAACTACTGAGTTAACTTCTTCTGTTCCTGGACCCTACAGTAATATGGGGGTTCCTGGACTTCAAGCTATTCATGCTATCGCTCCTGGTTATGGTAATCTAGCTGGAGTTGCTACTGGGGCTGCAAATCCTTATGCAGTAAGAGTAATGTCAAGTCCAAATTCCAGTATAGCACAAGATGTATTGGCTCAATCTCCAACATTTGTAAGTGTTTGGTCAGGTGGAAATGATGCTTTAGGTTATGCCACAAGTGGGGGAACTGGATCATTAACAAGTTCTGCTGACTTTGATTTTGCTTTTGGAACTACTATGGGAGCTTTGGCTCAAGTTCCAGGTGGAATTGTTGCTAATGTTCCTGATGTAACTGCTATAGCATATTTAAATACGATACCTTATAATGCTGTGCCTTTAGATGCTGCTACTGCAGATTTGTTAAATGGAGGCTTTGCAGCTTATAACGGTGGTTTGGCCGTAGCACAAGCTTTTGGTCTAATTTCAGCTGACGAAGTAGCAGCAAGAACTATAACTTTTGCTGAAGGTCCTAATGCGGTTACCATGGTGGATGAATACCTAACCGATCTTTCAGCTCTAGGTCTACCATCTTTCAGACAAGCAACAATGAACGATTTAATTATATTACCCGCTGCATCATTTATTGGAACAGCTGTGGGGGGAAATCCAACTCAAATAAATGGAGTTTCGGTTCCTTTAGCTGACAACTGGGTTTTAAGTTCAAACGAAGTTTTAGAAACACAAGCTAGAACTGCAGAGTATAACGCTACTATTGCAGCTTTAACGTCACAAGCTGGATGGGCATTATTTGATTCATATGCTCTATTAAATCAAGCTGCTAGTACTGGAGTGCCTTTTGATGATTATGTGATGGGTACTGATTTAGTATTTGGAGGATTGTTTTCTTTAGATGGAGTTCATCCCACTTCAAGAGGAAGTGCATTAATTGCTAATAAAATGATGGAAGCAATTGACGCTCATTACGGATCTAATTTATCGGATGCAGCAGTTAAAGCTGGTGACTATCCGACAAATTTTTCTCCTACTTTAAGATAACTTTTTCAAATAAATTTTTATAAAAAAACCTGTAGATGAGCTACAGGTTTTTTTGTTTAGTAAAAGTTGATAAATTTTAGACATTTTTTAAAAAAATTATTAAAATTTTTTAGATAAAAAATCTATCTTTGCGACTTGAAAGTTATTTACTAAAAAAACACCTACACAATGTCTACAATTTCAGGAAAAATTTCACAAATAGTTGGGCCAGTAATCGATGTTGAATTCGATGCTAGTAACGGATTACCAAAAATATATGATTCTTTAGAAATCAAAAAAAGTGATGGAACAATTCTAGTACTAGAAGTACAGTCTCATATTGGGGAGAATACCGTTAGAACAGTTGCGATGGATTCATCAGATGGATTAAGCAGAGGAGTTGTAGTAACATCTACAAACTCTCCTATTCAAATGCCTGTTGGAGATGATGTTTATGGTAGATTATTTAATGTTATTGGAGATGCTATTGATGGTCTAGGAGATTTACCTAAATCTGGCGACAGCGGTCTTCCAATTCACAGAGAAGCTCCTAAGTTTGAAGATCTGTCTACATCAACAGAAGTGCTATTTACAGGAATTAAAGTAATTGACCTTATTGAGCCTTATGCTAAAGGTGGTAAAATTGGACTATTTGGAGGAGCTGGAGTTGGAAAAACTGTACTTATTCAAGAGTTAATTAACAACATTGCTAAAGGACACGGTGGACTTTCTGTATTTGCAGGAGTAGGTGAAAGAACTAGAGAAGGTAACGATCTTCTTAGAGAGATGTTAGAATCTGGAATTATTAAATATGGTGATGATTTTATGCACTCTATGGAAGAAGGTGGATGGGATTTAAACAAAGTTGATAAAAATGCAATGAAAGAATCAAAAGCAACATTTGTTTTTGGTCAAATGAATGAACCTCCTGGAGCAAGAGCTAGAGTAGCTTTATCTGGACTTACTATAGCCGAATACTTTCGAGATGGAGCTGGAGATGGTCAAGGTAAAGATGTGTTATTTTTTGTAGATAATATCTTTAGATTTACTCAAGCTGGATCTGAAGTATCTGCACTACTTGGAAGAATGCCTTCAGCGGTAGGTTATCAACCTACACTAGCATCAGAGATGGGTGCCATGCAAGAAAGAATTACATCAACAAAGAACGGATCGATTACTTCAGTACAAGCAGTATATGTTCCTGCAGATGATTTAACAGATCCTGCACCAGCAACAACATTTGCTCACTTAGATGCTACTACAGTACTTTCAAGAAAAATTGCTGAGCTAGGTATTTATCCAGCTGTTGACCCCTTAGATTCTACTTCAAGAATTTTAACGGCTGATATTCTTGGGGATGATCATTATAATTGTGCTCAAAGAGTAAAAGAGTTATTACAAAGGTATAAAGAACTACAAGATATTATTGCTATTCTAGGGATGGAAGAATTATCCGAAGAAGATAAAATGGCAGTAGGTAGAGCTCGTAGAGTTCAAAGATTTTTATCTCAACCATTCCATGTTGCAGAACAATTTACTGGAATCCCTGGAGTATTAGTAGATATAAAAGAAACAATCAAAGGATTTAATATGATTATGGATGGTGAATTAGATCATTTACCTGAAGCTGCTTTCAACTTAAAAGGAAGTATTGAAGAAGCTATTGAGTCTGGTGAGAAAATGTTAGCAGAAGCATAAATTATAAATTTTAGTTTAAATGTATTTAGAAATTATATCTCCGGAATTTACTTTATTTAGTGGAGAAGTCACTTCGGTTGCTGTTCCTGGTGTTGATGGTGAATTTGAAATGTTAAATAACCACGCTTCAATTGTTTCTACATTAAAGAAAGGAACAATTAAAATTTATGGTGACATTACAATAGAAGATAGTCTTAAAGGTAAATTTCAAAAGGGACCTGAAAAAGGAACTTTTCTTTCTATTAATTCGGGTACTGTAGAGTTAAAAGAAAACAAAATTATAGCTCTAGTAGACTAAATTACCTTTTATACTTTTTTTATAACATTAGTTACTATTCCCCATATTACAAACTCATTTTCGTTTGTAACTTCTATTGGTTTAAATTCTGAATTTTCTGGCTGAAGCCAAAGTTTACCTTTTTTAATTAAGAGTCTTTTTACAGTAAATTCCCCATCTATAAAGCATACAGCGATTTTATTGTTTTCTGGCTCTATACTTCTATCTATTACCAATAAGTCATTATCGTCTAAGCCTGCGCCAATCATAGACTGACCACAAACTCTTGCAAAGAAAGTAGCTTCCTTATTTTTAACTAATTCATTGTCAAGACTTATTCTATTTTGTTTAAAGTCATCGGCTGGAGACGGAAATCCAGCAGCAATCCCTGAATTAATAATGATTGTCCCCTCTCCCGAGCTAGGTTGTGGAATAAAAAATTGAAGCGCTTTAACTTTTTCTTTCATTATTTTACTTTAATTATATCTTGCAGATTAGTGGTATAATTGGGAGATAAATGATCTTGTTTCATCTTCCAAGTTTTTTTTAAATCTTGATTAGCTAGTTTTATCTTATTACTAAACCTGTAATTTATCTTATCAATAGCCTTCATAAGTGGTTGATGATTAGAATTCTCCCAATCAAATATATTTAATTGATAGTTATTAGAAGGAACTAAACCAGTAAGTATTATTCCTGCTTTTTTGTATGCAATTCCACTCTTAAAAACCTCTTCAATAGCTTTTATCGCATAATTACTAAGTACAAGAGAGGAGTTTGTCGGGTATGGCAAACTAATTACTTTAGTTGCGTAATGTTGTTTTAAATCTTCTCTAAAATAGTTACTTCTAAGGATAACTATAATCATGTGACAGTGAGAGTTTTGGCGACGTAGTTTTTCTCCCGAGACAAAAGCAAAAGTAGAGATACGCTCTTTAATTTTATCTAATTCCTTTAATGGTTTTTCAAAAGTTCTAGTCGTTGCAATAGATTTTTTAGATTTTTGAACCTCTAAATCAAGTGTTGGTATCCCTAATAAATCTCGCTGTAATCTAGATTCTACAACTGACATATTAGACTTTACCCAACTCTCCGGTAGCTGAGTAAAATCATATGCGTTTTTACATCCTTTAGTTGCTAATCTATTACTAAGCTTTTTTCCTATTCCCCATATATCTTTTATTTTGGTCCATTTTAAAGCATTTATTCTTTTAAGTTCTGTATCAATGACATATACTCCATTTGTCTGGTTAGGATATTTTCTTGCAATTTTATTAGCAACTTTAGATAAAGCCTTTGTCGGAGCAATTCCAGCACAAGTAGGTATTCCTGTCCATTTTAAAATCCTGTTTTTCATTAACATTCCATAGTCAGTCAAATTATAATCCTCAAAACCTTCTAGCTTTAAAAAAGATTCATCTATACTATAAACCTGTATGTCTGGTGTGAATTGTTTTAATATAGACATTACTCTACTACTCATATCTCCATACAAAGAATAATTTGAGGAAAAGACCTTTACATTATGGTTGGCTATAAGGGATCTATATTTAAAAATAGGAGCCCCCATAGGTATTCCTAATTTTTTAGCTTCATCACTTCTAGAAATAATACACCCATCGTTATTGGATAAAATTACTATTGGTTTATGCTGAAGATTTGGATTAAAAACACGCTCACAAGAAGCATAAAAATTATTACAATCGACAAGTGCAAACATGAAATAAATATAATGTTTGAAACAAAACATATAGCCCAATTAGCTATTTATTATTAACAAAATATAGAATTGGAGAAAAAAGCAGTAATTTTGAAAAAAAATAAAAAACAATGAAAAAATTACTATCTGTAATCTTAATAATTGCAATAAATTCAGTAATTAACTCGCAAGAGGAGCAAATAAGTCTTGAAGAAGTAACGGTTGTTTCTTCGCCTAGAATTGAACTAGAATTATCTGAAAGTTCAAAAACTGTGCATGTGATTTCAAAAGAAGAAATTATTAATAGTCCAGCGAATAACGTTGCAGAATTACTACAACAAGTTGCAGGAATAGATATAAGAAGAAGAGGGACTTCAGGGATGCAAGCAGACTTATATATTAGAGGTGGTGGTTTTGATCAAACTCTACTTTTAATAGATGGAATTAAAGTAGAAGATCCTCAAACAGGGCACCACACCATGAATATGGCATTACCTATTGAAGTAATAGAAAGAATAGAAATCATAAAAGGTTCTGCCTCTAGAGTATACGGACAAAATGCTTTCACAGGAGCGATAAATATTGTTACTTCTAAAGTAGCAGAAGATATGGTTTCAGTAAAGTTAGAAGCTGGATCTTATGAACAGCAAAATGCTTCAGTAACAATTAGCAAGAATATTCAAGATCAATCTGTACTTTTCCACTATTCAAATAATAGCTCAGAAGGACATAAATACAATACCGATTATAAAAATGAAAATTATTTTTTAAAAAATAGCTTTAAAATAAAAGGGCAGTTGATTGACATGATATCTTCTTTTAATGAAAGAAAATTTGGAGCTAACGGATTCTATGCAAGCCCTGAAGCTATTGATCAATATGAAGAAACACAGGCTAGTTTATTAGGATTTTCTACTAAAATAGTTAAGGGAAATTTAATTATAAAACCTAAACTATACTGGAAAAGAAATCAAGACATGTATGTTTATCTAAGACATAATCCATCCGTATATAGAAATTTACACATATCTAATAAAGTTGGTTTCGAACTTAATGGATCTTACAAATCAGAACTTGGAAGTACAGGGTTTGGATTAGATGTTTCATCCGTAAAATTATCTAGTAATAATCTAGGCAATAGAAATAGAACCATGGTGAATTTATTTTTAGAACACCAAATGAAATTTGCAGATGAAAAAATTGATTTAACTCCCGGAGTAGCATTTAGTTATTTTTCAGATGTGTCAACAAATATGAATTACCAAAGTAATTTATTTAGGAATTTCTTTGCTTATCCAGGAATGGATATTGGCTATCAAGTAAATGAAGATATTAAATTATATAGTAATGTTGGTTACACCTATAGAGTACCTACCTATACCGATTTATACTATAGTAGTCCAACAACAATTGGAAATGATAATTTAAATCCTGAAAAAGCATTAACACAAGAATTTGGAGCTCGATTTGATAGAAATGGATTAAATATAAATTTTGTGGTTTTCAATCGAGATGCATCTGATGTAATTGATTATGTGAAAAACATAGAATCAGCTCCGTGGGAAGCATTTAATATAAGAGAGATAAACACAAAAGGGTATGAAGTTGATTTATCTTATGATTTTTATCTAGCTACATTTTTAAAACACAGCATAAATATTGGATACACAAATATTAAAGATGATTTAAAACAAACTGATTTTGATTTTTCAAGATATGCACTAAATTCATTAAAAAATCATATCACTTCTTCCTATAGTTTTGAAATCAAAAAAAACCTTAATAGCTCAATAGTTTATAAATATGCTGAAAGAAGCTTTGGGGAGAATTATTCTGTAATGGACCTAAAGTTAAATTATAGTTTAAAGAATTATAAAATATCTTTAACTGGAAATAATCTGTTCGATGCAATTTACAGCGAAACAAACTTAGTTGAAATGCCCGGAAGAAATATTCTAGTTGGACTAAATGTTAAATTTTAAAAAAATCGTTTACTTTTTTGAAAATCAAATCGTTTTCCCACCCCCTGTACTGTAAATAGCTGATAAATTTTTTTTTGCTTTTTATGCTGGTATCCTGATTTAAATAATTAAACTTTTTTAAAGCTAATTCGTCAAATGTTTTATTATAATCCTCGTCATTAATTTGACCTAAAGCATTATTTATAAGAGCTGAAGTTATGTTCCTTTGAAAAAGTTCATTTTTAAGTTTAATCTTACCCCATTGCTTAATTCTAAACTTTCCTCTAATAAAACTAAAAGCAAATCGCTCTTCATTTAAAAAATCATCTTTAATTAATTCTACCAAAACATTATCATAAAGGGTATATGGTATTTTCATTAATTTCATCTTGTCAGTTACATCTTTATGACATCTATCTTGATATACGCAGTATCTTTGCAATTTTTTTACAATATCCGATTGCTTGAATAATTCACTCATAAAGACTATCTATAAACTGTAATTTACGGAAAATATAAAGTTTATACCAGGAGCTGATATTCCGGAGGAGTAAGGTCTATATAACTTATTCGAGATGTTTTCTATAGACGCCGTAAATTGAAAATTTTTGTTCATTTCATATAAAGTTCTCAAATTGAAAGTATGCCAAGACGGAGAATATGGATTGCCATTTTGATCTGTAGCATATAAATAAGGTTTGTCTCTCTCGGAATTTGAGAGTTGAGAAAATGAAAGTTTTGAATTATAGTTAAAAAATAGATCGATTTTAGTTTTATTTTTTGAGTAAATAAAATGAACATTTCCAAAATGTGGAGAAACATGACGAACTGGTAAGTTTGCAGCTCCATCCATGTCTCTTTGTTCTCCATTTAAGTAATTGTATTGAGTCTTAAAATCAAAATTGTCAGATAAATTTATATTAAGACCTGTTTCAAAACCATAAAGCCAAGATTTAGAAGCATTTTGAATAGCATAAATATCACTTAACTCTCCATGATAAATAATTTGATTAATTATTGAAGATCCACTCGGATCATCTGAATCAACCGTCATACTAAAAGGACTTCTTATCATACTGTTATATAAATGAGTATAATAAACTGCAAAATCAAAATTAATTTTTGAGTTAACACTAATAAAACTTCCAAGTTCAAGACCAAATGATTTTTCGGGCTTTAAATCAGGGTTCGGAACAACAACTACACCTGGCGCTGAATCAAATATTTTTCCAATATCATCAATATTTGGAGCTCTGAATGCTGTTGTAACATTAAACTTCCATTGAAAAGAATCATTCTGAATCCAACTTAAGCCTAAAGCTCCTGTTAATGCTCCAGTATTAAGATCAGCATTTGAAAAAGGGAAATTATAATATGAATTATTTGGTGATAAATCGGCATTAATAATTATATGACTATATCTTAACCCATAATGAAAAATTAAATCTTTACTTGATTTATATTTATAAGTAAGATAACTTGCTAGAGATTCCCATGTAGAGTCGTCAGGGTATCTTGTTGCTATAGACGAAAAAGTGCCGTTTGATATATTGTTTAAAGAAGCAGTAGAGTTAACTTTGTTATTTAAATACTCTATACCATAGGAAAAATAGGATTTTTTATCATACGATTTTTCAAAATCCAAATTCAAAGAAAAAACATTAACCTGTTCTTTAAATTCTTTTTTATCAGTTGAATTTATCTTTCTGCTAAATCGACTTTCATCAAACTTTTGATAAGCAGTGGTTAAAATTAATTTATCATAGATTGGAGATTTAAAACTCTCTTTTGTAATCTTTGAGTTTATTAAGAGCCATTTTTGTGGACCGTAATACCACTCTCCATAATGAAGTTGGTTAGTATCATTATTGTATCTTATCAACCTATCATATCTAGGAATATTCGAAGTTGAGGAAAAATGAACTCCTAAGTCATATTCTGTTTTATCAGTTTTTAATAGAAATTTTTGCATAAAATTAAACTGAGAATATCCAGTATGTTTTTGAACTCTTGGGTCAGAGTTATCGAAAATAACATCCTGTCCATCTACCTGCTGAACATATTCGGGTCTTAGGTAGTCTGAGGGACCATTAGCTCCCATTTTAAGATCATTAAAATCAGAAAAAGAAAAACTAGTAAGGCTGGCAAATTTTTCAAATCCTAAGTTAAAATCTATATGGGCTGTTTTTTCTCTATTAGCACTAGAGTTTCTAGAAATCGAATTAAGTTTAAAGAAAATACTATCTGTTTCAGATAGTACTGGTTTTTTTGTTTGAAAGTTCATAGCTCCACCAATAGCATCACTACCATAAATAACAGAGCTTGACCCAAGTACAATTTCTGTATTTTGAATATTAAAAGGGTCTATTGAAATTACATTTTGTATGTTTCCCCCTCTAAATATAGCATTGTTTAATCTTACTCCATCAACAGACAAAGTTAATCTGTTCGTTGAAAAACCCCTAATCATGGGGCTCCCCCCACCTAATTGACTTTTTTGGATATATACATTGCCGCTACTACTTAGTAAATCAGCACTGGTTTGTGGGTTACTTAATACTACATCTTTAGATGAGATAAATATTACTCTTTGAGATATTTCTTTAAGGTTTTGAGAAAATTTTGAAGCTGATATAACAATTTCATCCAACTTGTTTGAATCAGGTTTTAACAAGATATTTCCTGTGATATTATTAAATTCTAATGTTCTATTGGAATAAGAAATATGAGATATTTTAATAAAAGTAGCATTTTTAAATGCTGAAAGAGAAACAGCTCCATTAATATCTGACATTGTTCCTTTTTTAATTTCACCCTCAATTTCCTCATACAAAAGAGCTCCTGAGATTGGCTCCATTGTTAACTCATCTAAAACGTAAATTTCTTGTGAATAAACAAAGAGTGAAAATGTAAAGATTATTAAATTGAATACTATTTTCATTAATCTGCAAAAATTTGATTTAATACTTTTAAAGATTTTGGATCTTTAAATCCATCGACGTGCAATTTATAATAAATTAAAATATTATTTAATATATCTTTCTTCTTCATCTTATCTATAAATGGCAACTTGTTACTATCAAATTTTATGCCTAAAATTGTTTTAAATAAAACTAGACTCTCTCCTCTGATTACATACTTACTATTTTTTGAATTTTCAAAAAGACCCTCTTCCAAATTAAAATAATGAAAATGCATATTAGTGCAATCTGGATAAAAACCCAAATAGTTAGTTATTTTCATCAAAAAAATTAAATAAAAAGTAGAACTGTCTTGAGAATTATCATACCAAATAAGTGAACTTTCAATAAAATCAAACAACTCAACATCTTGAATTTCATTATGAATAATTGTAGATAATATTTCAGATAAAAACATAACTACAGAGCTCTTATAGATATTAGTGTGAAGGGATTTGAAGCTATATTTAATTTTTAAATCTTTAATATATTGAATTGACCTATTCGGATTAAAATTAGTCTCTAAATCAATAATATTTAAAAGTTGAAAAAATGCAAATTTGTTTTTACTTTTCTTTGAAACTGAAATATTTTTAACCAAATAAGATACAACACCTAAATCTCTTGTAAGACACTTGATAATTAGATCATTATCTTGATAACGAACTTTGGACAGTACTATAGCGGAACTCGATACTAACATTATCTAATTATCATAATTTTTAAGATTTTTGTGTCATAGCTATCGAGATCTGAAAGCATCACTATATAAACCCCAGATGAAACAGAATTATTTGCTAAGTTTTTTCCATTCCAGTATGCAATTCCTCCGTCGATTTCCAAGTTAAATCCGTTATATCTATTATTTACATTTGAATTAGCTTCAGCCACGAGATTGCCTGAAATGTCTGTAATTTTTATATTTATATCTTCTGTAATTCCTGAAATTTTTATCTTTTCAATATTCATATTAAAAGATGGACGAACTGGATTCGGATAAACATAAGATTCGTTTAATGTTGAGCTTGTAGTTGATCCCCCTGAATCAAATGACACTAACCCTTTATCTGTAGCAATAAATACAAGACCATTTACAAAATCTAATGCTATATCATTTATATTGTTTGAAGGTAATGGAGAATTGTTCTTAGTAAAATGATAGATAGTTTGTTGCCCATTTTGTGAAAAATAAAATAGTCCTGAACCTATAGTTCCTACCCACTTATTATTTGATCCATCTACTTTTATATCAGAAATAAATTGTTGTTCTAAAAGTTCTTTATAAATCCCATCCTCTTCAATAACTATCTGTTGTGTAGATACATTAGCATCAAAAAAATTAGAAGTATTATATAAAACTCTAAGTCCTTTAATAGTTCCTATCCACAAATGGTTATTATTATCCATCGCTAGACTTTTAACATAAGGAGAAGGTAAATTGCCAACATCATTATCATTTATTCTTTTTATCAGTGGATTACCCGCATTTTCATTAAACCCTATCAATCCAGAATTTAAACCTCCTATCCATTTTGTTCCATTTGATCCAATTACTATATCACTAAATCCAAGTTCATCATTAAATCCATCTGGGATAATTTGAGTAAAATCATAACTTGACCATTGATTTGTGTCTAGATTAAAAGACTTTAAAGGGTTGTCAACTCTGGAATTCATTAGCCATAAAGTGCCTGAGTCATCAAAGTTACTTCCTGAAATTCTTACACTGTTGTAGTTAGTTTCATTTGAAATTAAAGACTCCAGACCACTATTTGACTGATCAAATAAACTTAAAGATTCATCTGAGATTTCTAATAATCCACCGTGATATGAGCTAATAAATATATTATTTAAATTAAATGGATTTATTGAAATGTTATTTAAATTAACCGCATTTTCAGGTATACTATCATAATTTATATTATTCCAATATTCGTCAGACCAATGACTAACCCCTTTTCTTGCTAATGGATATGGATTATAAGTTGAAGTATAATCTCCAAAAGTTGCCCAAAGACTTCCATACAGAGAGCTAATTGAAAAGACATTATTATCAAGAGGGCCAGCGGGTAATATTGAGTAATTTTGTTGAATATTATTTATGTTAATTTTAAGCAGCCCTTTTGAAGATGTAGCTACATAAATATAATTATTGTATAATTCTGAACTATTAAAGTTGGTATTAAAATTACTGCTTATAATTGAACTGTTTATTAGGTTGAAATTTGTGTCATAAATAAAAATTTTATCTTCTGATGTAATTATTATTTTGCCTTCATTTATAACAATTTTTTTTATAGTTTGAGACAAAGAAATTACTTGGCTAAATGTGCCGTTTTCGTTGAAAAAAACATTGTTTTCATTAGTAAAAACAAAACTATCATCGATGTTTAATATAAAATCAAAATCTCCAGAATAAACAAGCTCCCAGTTTTGATAGTTGATTATATCTAAATCTAGGTTAACTCTTTTTATTCCGCCAAAATCTGGCAATACAGCGTATAAAAAATTATCATTTATTATTGTCTGATTTACTTGTTGTTGTGTACCACCTTCACCAATAAATAAGCTATCACCAAATTCTAAGGAATTTAAGTCGTATAATGAAACTCCATAATCAGTTGATATATAAATTATATTATCAACCTCTGTAAATTCGTTTATCTTTTTTTTATTGGGAGGTATTGTAGTCTTTTCTATTATATCATATATAGTTAAAATATTATCATTATTAAAATCTACAATTTGAATTAAACCGTTTTCATATCCAATAATTAATTTATTAAAATTTGTACTGTAATAAATGTTTGAAATAAAATCACCAGACAACCCATCTATAGTTGTAATTATACTTAGTTGATCATCTTGAGTTGAGTAAATATAAATTGCATTTTCTGATGCAGTAAATATTTTCCCGTTTCCAATTGAAGTGTCAATTGAGTTGTGATAAGAATAATGCCCATTCCAGTTTTGAGAAATACAAATAGGTATACTCAATATTGAAAAAAAAAGTATTGCAATAAACTTCATGAAAAAATTTATAATGATATATCTATAAGAACGACAAATATATCATTATAATATAATAATATAAAACTAAACTATACCTTGAGCTAGCATTGCATCAGCAACCTTGACAAAACCAGCTATATTAGCTCCTTTTACATAGTCAACATAACCGTTATCATCTGAACCATACTCTATGCAAGAATCATGAATATCCATCATTATATCCTTTAATTTTTCATCTACTTCTTCTCGAGACCAATTATATCTAAGAGAGTTTTGAGTCATTTCTAATCCTGATGTAGCAACTCCTCCGGCATTTGAAGCTTTACCAGGAGCAAATAAAATTTTAGCTTTTTGAAACTCATGAACTGCATCTTTAGTGGAAGGCATATTAGCTCCCTCACTTACACAAATACATCCGCTTTTAAGTAATACTTTAGCATCGTTTAAATCTAACTCGTTTTGCGTAGCACAAGGAAGTGCTATGTCACATTTTGTAGCCCATGGGGTTTTTCCTTTAACAAACTCACTATTTGGATATTTAATACAGTATTCACTGATTCGCTTTCTTTGAACATTTTTAAGTGTCATTATATGTTTTAGTTTTTCATCATCTATTCCTTCAGAATCATAAATATAGCCAGAAGAATCAGACATTGTAAGAACTTTTGCTCCTAACTGAATTGATTTTTCAGCTGCAAACTGAGCAACATTTCCTGATCCAGAGATAACAACTGTTTTATTTGTTAAGTCATCTCCTCTTGTAGCTAACATATTTTGAGCAAAATATACTGTTCCATAACCTGTAGCTTCAGGTCGTATCAACGACCCTCCCCAAGAAACTCCTTTTCCTGTTAAAACTCCGGTAAATTCATTGCTTAATCTTTTATATTTACCAAATAAATATCCTATTTCTCTTCCTCCAACTCCTATATCACCTGCAGGCACGTCTGTATTTGGACCAATATGTCTAAATAACTCACTCATAAATGAGTGGCAAAATCTCATAATCTCATTATCACTTTTACCCTTTGGGTCAAAATCACTTCCTCCTTTTCCACCACCCATTGGCAAAGTTGTAAGACTATTTTTAAAAACTTGTTCAAAAGCTAAAAACTTAAGTATACTCAAATCAACTGTTGGATGAAATCTTAAACCTCCTT
>Ga0206123_10002319_pt1 | contig 16725 bp, 21 predicted proteins | sample Helgoland_Spring_2_FD_160086 | JGI IMG/M metagenome (GOLD analysis project Ga0206123, IMG submission 160086) | Pelagic subsurface seawater microbial communities from Kabeltonne, Helgoland, North Sea - Helgoland_Spring_Bloom_20160316_1 | ecosystem: Environmental > Aquatic > Marine > Epipelagic ...
TATTCATAACGAATACCTTAATATGTAGAACTAGATGTTGAATTAAATCCAACCCCAGCACTACTCTCACCACTTGCGATGGTGTCTATTTCACCTTTGACCGTGACATCAGCAGAAGAGATATCTACAAGAGAACCTCTCGTTGCTACTACATCATAACTGTCTGGTATAACAGTGAAATCAATCGTTGTATTAGTGTTTACTGTTGAGGTAACCATAAATGCATTGATTGTAATTTTACCTATAGTGTAATCTACCACTCCTGCGGTAGTATCACTATAGATTCTTGTTGAACCAGAGAGATAATATCTTCTTAGATTTCCCTCTCCATCATCATCAAAATATTGTGTGTTTACAGAATCACCTGTAACCGTAAATCCTGTTGAAGTTAATATACCACCTAAAGTTGCATTATATTTAGCATTTGGGTGATAAAAAGCATTACCGAAATCATTCGTATAACCAATGCTCTTGTTTAGAGTCATGATTGATGCTTTCTTCAATCTTATGTTTGTTATGTTTGATAAAATTGATGTATCTGTTTCATCAATGTCTTTTACCAAGTTAGAATGTCTGAATATACTATCGAAGTTTGAAAGATTGTTATTATCATAAGTATTTATAGTTGTATTAACTAACTGCTCTAACTCTCCTTTTGATAGTGTTGTAAAGTTGTTGTTATATTTAAATGTTGTTGAGATTAGAATCTTAATGATTTCTGGATTCACAATCTCTGGTCTTACTGTAACCATATTCAATGCATTTAGTTTTCTAACTACTTCTGACTTTTCTACTTCAGTTAAATAGTCTGAGTTTTTAGGTTTGATTGCAAGAAACACTTTACCATATTGTGGTGGATTATTATCTTCTCCACCCCATACTGCAACTGCATCTGCATTCGGATAATACTCACTGACCTTTGCTTTGTAGTCATTCAGTGTTACCAGTCTGTTCTGAGATGTAAAGAATTTGTTTGCTTTAAACTTGATAGACTCAATTGATTCTTTCTCTGCACCACCTGTTGAATTCTGTCTAGTTGTAATAACTGAATCTGAATAACCATTTACTGCAGTAATCTGTTGAAATGTTTTTGCACCATCGGCATGTTCTGCATCAACTACAATATAAGTTGCAGTGATTATATCACCGTCTAGTAATTCATTTCCTAATACACCATCACCAAAATAGATTTCTAAATATCCTTCTTCGTTCTCTTGTGTATAATATACTTTAGATGTTGTTGAGATTGTAGAAATATCTGTAGACAATGCATAAGTTTCTGAAACACCACCTGAGTTGACTACTACTGATAATTTACTTCTATCAACTCTTTCATTCGATAAAACAAACTTTGAGTTTTTAATCTGTCTGTCATAGACAAAAGAATCGACCATATATGCTCCTTGTGATATCTCAACATTTGAATAATTAAAGGTCGTAGAATTCTGAGTAGGTTTGTTTGTATCTGTAGTCACAAAGTCATATGATACACCATCAAAAACTGTCTGAAAAACATGTCCTCTAGGAATAGTCATTTCTGATAAAGTTGGGAAAGTTCCGTCTGCATTCACAACATTGTTAAGTGCAATATCTAAGAGAGCAGATGATGCTTTTTCAGATGCAGGTGTAAAACCTAAATCCTTGGCACGAGATACTACATTCTTTCTAATTTGGGCAGAATCTAAGAAGAGTTCTGACGCTGCAATATTAGTATTGACTGCACCAATATGTGATGAGTATGCAAGTAAGTCAATCAATGTTGACATTGTTGAACCTTCGAAGTTATAATCTTTTAACTTCTCTTGTCCTTTAAGATATGCTTTTAGATTATCTGAGATTGCATCGAAATCTAATTCTGTAATGTTTATTTGTGAACTCTTTGTTGCCATTATCTTGCCCTTTTAAGTGTCATGTTGACTTCTTGATTCGGCATACCATTCAAAATTGTATAATTTATTGTGATGTGCAAATCATTATTTCTTTTTATTGTGAATTGAGGTATTACATTTGAAACTCTTGGTTCAAAATCCTCAATAACTTCTTTAATTTTCATTTGTGCAGTTTTGACTCTTCTTTCAGTGTTAAGTGCAAACAATAAGTCTCTCATTCCACCAGCAAGAGCAGGTTTGAATGGTCTTTCATAGTAATTCGTCAACATGATATTCTTAATTGACTGTTTGATTGCATCTGAGTCTTTCTTAATTGTTAAATCACCTGTTATAGGGTGTGCAGTAAAGTTCATGTCTAAATCTGCATAAACTTCCTTCGATGCTACATTCTTTCCTTGTGATTTTAAATCTGCCATATATCTATTTATACTCCCTATTTACCTTTCACTGAAGTATATTTACCTGCACTTGAACCACCTTTGATAGTTGTTTCATGTTTGTGGGTTGCAAGTGTTATTCCATTTCCAGCATCAGTTGATATATCACCAACTGCATCAATTGTGGAGTCATTTGTCTGAGCACCAGTGACATGAACTGTACCGTCAACTTTCAAGTTAGTGGTCATTGTTGTTTCAGGAGATGTAAAGGTAGTATTACCAACAACATCTGCATTTAATGTTCCTTGAATTTGTGCATCAACATTTCCTTTCAATACATTCATATTAACATTACCTGTATCAACTGTTATATTAACATTGCCGTGACCAACTTGTAAGTCTGCATTACCGGCAATATACACTTTGTCGTCTTTAAGTATTGCAGTGTAATTGTTGTTTACAATTCTGGTGACTTCTGAACCGTCTGCATGAATCTCATGGAATGTTCCTGACCTATGATGAACATTTATTCTTTCTGCTTTTGGTGTGTCATCAATTTCTAAAACATGTCCTGCCTCGGTTTGCAAAACCTTATTGTAAGGATATACAGGTTTTGCTTGGACATCCACAAAGTCTCCTAAAATCTTTTGTGTTGATGTGTGAAGCATGCCACCGTTAATTGCATGGTCTAAAACTCCACCTCTTGCAATAGAAGATAAATCTGATTCGTCTGTATATAAAGGATAGTAAGGCAACATATCTGCAGTCACCTCTAATTCTGTTATAGTAGAACCTGTATTATCATAATTGATTGAAAGTTCTTTTGGTGTTTTTGGTGCAGTGTCTATTGCAGTTGATAAACCATGTGAACGATTTGGTGCTTGTTCAGGATTCGGTCCGTCTGGAGTATCTTTATACTCATCAACAGTTAATCTTCTAGGGTCATTGAATCCTTTTTCAATATTTCTGTTTAGTAATTCATCTTTAGTTGTTTCTTTATAACCTTTCTGAGGAATACCAGCAGACACATGAGTTATAACAGGGTCTTGTCTAGTTTTACCATCTCTGAAGAATCCAAAAACTGTAGAACCCTCAATAAGTCCATGTTGAGTTCCTATTCCAGATAATCCTGCAGTTGTTGTTGGTAATAAAACTTGTGCCCACGGCAGGTCAGGAGTTGCGATGTATTGTTTATTTTCTGAATGAATTCCGTGTATTCTTACACGAACTCTTCCTACTTTTAAAGGGTCTTGTCTATCTTCAACTATTCCATAAAATGTTATCATGATTCTCTCGGTGTCGCAGTATTGTCTAATGGTGTTGCAGTTTCTACCTTCTGCATGTAAGATTCTTTAACACATTCCATTGTCATTGTACCTGTCAATTCTGTTGGGTCACCAGTTATCTTTAAATCTGTTATAAGATATCTATCATCGTTTAATTTATCTGATGTATCTTGTTCTGAAGTTGGTTCAGCAGCAGGAAGTGATATTTGAACAATTTGTCCTACATTCATATCAGTTCTTAGAGGAACAGTCACAACTATTCGATGTTGATTCAATATTTCAAGAAGTGCATTTCTTTCTAGTGTCGCATTGTCTCTATTTTCCTTTCCTCTGAAAAGTTCTTGAGCAGTCAAATCCTCATTGTCATCATATGAGTGTCTCATATCACTTGCCTCAATGAAAAACGCGTTAAAATGCTGGTTTGGAGGTAAGTCAACATCTACTTCTGAATATTGTGGTGGTTCTCCTTCACCCACTGAGTTTTCTACTGTAAATGTATACTCATATGCACCATTATGAATCATAGGAAAACCAGATAGATGTTTACCTCTTTTAAATGTTTCTTCCATGTCATAAACTTCTTCTGATTCTAATTTACGCAAAGGGTCATATACTTTCATGTGGGATGCATAAGCACCTCTGACTGTACCCCTTAATGTATCAAACATTTGTGGTTTTCTATAAGAAAGAATCTGACTATTCAAACCACCAGGAGCATTTAAGTCCATATCTTCTGTTGGAGATGAATTTCTAGGTTTCATACTGAATGCAACAGGAAATTCTTGTGAAAACATTTCATCAATCGATTTAAATCTAAACCCACCATTTAATGTTTGAAAGAAGAACATAGCATTTCTATAATTAGTATCACCACCTATATTTGCCTCTTTGACACAATAGTCTATGATGTTATTTGTAGTCCAATTAGGAACTATGAATTGAAAATTGTCTGGTTTGGTTTCTTCCCAATGGTCGAATTCTTCCATAGGAATCTTTGCTTCATTTACAAGAACATTCTCTAACATGTCATCATAAGAACCTCTTAATGTTCTACTCAATCTAGTTCTTTGTAGATTAAATAACCTAGGTTCACATAAACTCAATATGTATGATTGAATCTTTTCTCCTTGTCTGGAAATATTGTCTGCTTTAAATACTCTGAATGTTTTATCAATACTATACATTGCATCTGCAGTATCACCCATACCTTCTTTTTGTTTGATTGATATACGAATGAATTCTTGTCCTGTAAACCGATAGTTCTTTAATAGATTAAGACCATCAACAATACCCACAACAGCAGATGAAAATTTTCTATGTATACTTTCAGTCAAAGAAAACTCACCAACAACTCCTGAGATATCTAAAGTCTCACCGAATTGATTGACTAGTGCTAGAGATTCTACTAAGAATTCTCCTTGTCTTAAAGGTGCTCCCATTATGATGCCATTACTTTTTCGAATTCTGATACGACTCTTCGTATATACTCAGGTCTTATAACTTTTATCTTTCTTGCTTTCTCATTCATCTCATAGTCATGTGTATAGTAAGTCACTGGTGAAAAACCTGTTGTTGAGGTGTTTCTTTTAAGACCTTCTGAGTTGACATAATGGTCAACACCATCAGAACCGTTCTGAACGGATGATACCGTGAATGATTTACCACTCACTTTGCCTGTGACAACATCATTTGCATTCCAAGTTCCACCTACAACACCAATTCTATTGAATGTGGGTTGAACTGATATGACATTACCTTGTTGTGTTCCTGTTTCGATTATTTCTCCTAACAACCATTTGTTTGTTGAACTTACTATGTCTGATGAGTTAGTTGAAGTCAACCAATATTCAGGATACATTTCTTTAATATGGTTTTCAAATGTGACTTGGTCTTTATACCATTGATAATAATTATCCATTTCATTGACTAAGAAAAATGTCCAATGTAAATCACTATCACCATATAATCTATCTGCAACAACATCTGGTCTCTCACCGTCTTGTATTTCATAGAATGTGTATGAGATTACACTGTTAACAGATTCCTGTTCTATTGTAGACTTTCTAAAGAAGTCTTTAATGGTAACAATCTTACCTGTTGATAAAGTATATTGTATTTCTGGAAAGTTTTTAAATAATTGATTTGACATATTTTACCTTATGGATTTTTCTTGTTCTTCTTAGAATCTTTTATTGCTTGTTCACCGGCAGAACCTGCTTTTAAGTTTGCGTCTCTAGCATCTGCGTCTGAAGCATTTTCATCAATGATACTAGGCATAGATTTGATTCCGTGCTTCTTAATTGCTTCAGCACCCATTGAGTTTGCAGTAATTTCTTGATAAGATTCTTGTGTAAGTATTTTAAGTTCTTTAAATCCTAACTCCATTTTAATACTTGTTGGTTGTCCTTCTTTAAAGAAAGTCATAGAAGTTGAATCACCTTCGTAAGTGACTTTGCAACTCTCTAAAACCATAGGAAGATATCCGTCAACTTTATTTGAAATAGGTCCTTCTAACTCTGCTTTCCATGTATTGGGATAGTTAAAGAATCCCTCTGCATCTGATGACGCTGCACCTAATGCCGGATATGTATCAGGCAACATTGCAGTTTTAAAGTAATAGATAATATCATTTATCTGGTCTGCCTCTGCTTCAGAAGACGGTGACATAGTGTAAGAAAATGATAATGTTCTAAAGTCAACACCTTCTAATGACATTTCTTGCATAGGATTTACTGCTTTACCTTGCATGATAAACATTGCATTACCTGTCATACTGTTCAAAAGTTTTGACGCTGCTTGTGATAACCCTTGAATCATACCAGTAATAAATCCTGTTCCACCTTGTGCCGCTCCTCTTGCAAGTGAACCAACATCTTTTTTAGCATACTGAACAGAAGCTTCTTGTTCTAGTGTTAAAGGAATATGTAATGCAATCTGAACTTGTCCGTCTGCTGTATTCATAAGGGAGGCTCTTTTTGTGTCTGCACCCATAATCATACCATCTGATTCTCTTCTTTGACGATTGACTCTTGCACGACTTGTGAATACTATGTAATTATCGTGTTGTTCTTCGAACGGATATTGAAGTTCAATTAACTGTCCGTCTGGAGACTTCTTTGCCTTGTTCTTTGCTTTGTTGTTTGCATTCAAAGACTTCTGTAATGATGCTTTTCTTTTTTCTAAAGTCTGTTTTGCAATTTCTGCCTGTGCTTCTAACTCGTTAGAGTTGATTACTGAAGTATAATTAATCTGAGATAGTTTGGATTTGATTCCTTTTGCACTAGAAATAGCAGATTTTGCTTTATTTACTTTACTTAAAATTTTGTTAATATTGGGCATATAAATATCCTTAAACGAGTTATATACATCTATTTATGTCATACAGTGGTAAGTTCAAACCAAAGAATTACAAAAAATACAAAGGAGACCCAACAAAAATCTTCTATCGTTCGCTTTGGGAGCGCAGATTCATGGTTTATTGCGATAATAACGAAAATGTCATTGAATGGGGTAGTGAAGAAGTCGTAATTCCTTATAAATCACCTTTAGACAAGAGAGTTCATCGCTATTTCCCCGATTTTTACATAAAATATGTAAATTCTGTTGGTCAAACAGTAAGAGAAGTGATTGAAGTCAAACCAAAGAGACAATTACTGCCTCCGAAACCCCCAAAACGACAAACTAAGAGATATCTCAATGAAGTTGCTACATATGCCGTAAATCAAGCGAAATTTAAAGCAGCGGAATCATTTTGTAAAGAAAGAAGACTAAAATTTCGAATTTTAACTGAAGACCATCTTACATAATACATAAATAGTATGTATGTTAGACTTACTTGATAAAATTCAAAATGAATCTCCTTTGGAAAATACTCAAAGAAGTAAAGAGAGTCTTGAATGGTTTAAAGGAAGACTTAGAAAGATAAGACAACCAGTGAACAAACTACTAACTGATGATGATTTTCCTATAGTTAGAAGACCAGAGTTAGGCAGAATGTATATGTATCTTTATGATGCAAAATACCAAGATTTGATGCCTTATTGGGATAAATTCCCACTCACTATTGTATTTGATTTACTTACAGATGGTTTTATGGGCATAAATTTACATTACATTGCACCAAGATATAGAACTGCATTACTTTTGAGTCTTTATGAGATTGCAATTGATAACGATGACGATGAAGAACAAAGAGTTCTGTTATCTTATCAATTAATTAAGTCTGTTTCAGGTCTTAAATATGCAAAACCATGTGTAAAGAGATACCTTTACGGTCATATCAACTCCAGAATAGCAGAAGTTCCTATGGATAATTGGGACATGATGGCAATGTTGCCCTCACAAAAATTTAATGTAAACGCAAACACTGTATATGCAGAAAGTAGAGAGAAATTTTAATGGATATTAATAAGATAAAGGGTAATTTCGATTCAGGTGCGATGAACAATAGATTCGCAGTTAACATGTTCGGACCTGGTGGTATAAAGTTAGAAGGAATTAGATGTGAATCTGCAACACTTCCTGGTAGAACTTTAACAACAAAAGATTTTGCAACGACAGGAACAATAACAAAGAAAGTCACACAAGTGAATAATACAAACGAAGTAGATTTCTCATTTGTATGTGATTCAAGTTTCTTTGATAGATATATCATTGAAGCATGGCAATCTTCTATCTTCACAGCAGAAGATGGAAATAGTATCAAACCAATTTTCAAATATCCAAAAGAATACTATGGTACAATAGAAGTAGACCAATTTAGAAGAGACGATTCAGAAGCATTAAAATACAAATTCTATGATGCATTTCCAGTCTCTTACGAACCAATGACACTAACAATGGGTGATAGTGCATTATTAAAATTTTCATGCAAATTTGCATTTAAAACATTTGATACTGAATATGGGGATGCCCCTAAACTTTCGGTACTAAATAAAGGAAGACGATATCTTGATTTAGCAAGAGAAAGTCTTACAGTTGCTAGTCGATACAACAATAAATCTAAAAGTATGTTAGGGAAACTTAATAACTTAGATTCAGCGGGGTCAAGACTAAGCAATTTACTAGGTGGTGGCATCTAGTAATAACATTATGGAGTAAATTATGGGATTACCAATCCAATCAGCACCGACATATAAAACGGTGCTACCAAGTAATGGTCGTGAAATAAAGTTTCGACCTTTTCTTGTTAAAGAACAAAAGGTATTGATGTTGGCAAAAGAGGGTGAAGATAAAACTGAATCCCTTGAAGCCGTTAAAAACATGATTAATGATGTAACCTTTGGAGAGATTGATGCGAATGATTTAGCAATGATAGACCTTGAATGGTTGTTCATTCAAATTCGTACAAAATCTGTTGGTGAAAGTGCAACTGTTAAAATGAAATGTCTGGAAGATGACTGTTCAGGAACAGGTGAGGCTTTAATCAATTTCGAAGAAGTAGAAGTTGAGGGAGAAATTCTTGACAATACTATAATGGTTAGTGATGATGTTGGAGTAGTTTTGAGATTACTCAAAGTAGAAGACACAAAAGATGTACAAGATATGCCTGAAAACGAGGTAATATTTTATCTATTGAATAAATCTATAGATAGAATCTTTGATGCAGAAAGTGTCTATGAGAGAACTGATATTAGTGACGCAGATGTAGATGAGTTTATTGAAAACTTAACCTTTGCACAACTAGGACAATTATCGGAATACTTTGAGAAAACTCCTAAACTGACAAAAGAAGTAAGTTTCAAATGTGAAATTTGCGGAACTCAACAGAGTAGAGTTTTAGAAGGATTACAAAATTTTTTCTAATAGCCCTTTCTCACGAGTCGGTGTTTAATTATTATAACACCAACTTTCAGTTGATGCAACATCATAATTATTCATTATCAGAGTTAGAGGATATGATGCCGTGGGAGAGGGAGATTTATACGAGTCTTCTCTTAAACTACTTAGAACAGGAAAAACAGAGACAGAAAAGTAAACAACAATAATCTTTATTATGTATGCCGTGATTAACAATATGGAGTTATTAAAATGGCAGAAGAAACTAAAGACATGTCAAGCAATGAGGTGGAGATTGATTTAGATAAGTACATGGCACTTATCGAAAAACTTGACGAACAGGAAGATGTAATCCGAGAAATGAAGGAAGATGCCATTAAGGCAAAACGAGGATTAGAACCACCAAAAAGAAAGTTTATAGACTTGTTCTTAGACGACAATGACCTGAATGAGAAAGCAATCATAGGATTCATCTCATTCTTTTTAATGATGTGTTTCGGTATAACAGACTTAGTCACAGCACTAGTTTGGGATATAGACTTAAAAGTCTCTGAAACAATCTATACATCATTTGTAGTAGTCACACTAGGTGCATTTGGAATATCTGAAGCAGGAAAAGCATTCGGTAAATAAAGGAAAATTAAATGGCAGACGAAGAGATAAAAAAGGTTCGTAAACAGATTTTAGACGAACTCAAACAGGCACAAAAAGAAGAGAAAAAAATTCGTGCAGAGTTTAATTCAGAACTTGAAGAGTCTACTGTAGGAACAACTAAAGAATTTAAGAATGTTATTTCTAGTCTCGCTAAAACAAGACCAGAGGCAGCTAAAATTGTTTCTGAGTTTAAAGGGTTGTCTGCCGATACATTTAAAGGTGCCGTTCTTAATAGAGACCTTATTAAAGGTATGTCGGCTGCTACTGAGATGGCAGAAAAGGGTTGGAGTAATCTAACTGAAGAACAACAAGACATTCTATCAGATGTATTTGGTGGACAAGTTGCAAGAATGCAAGGTCTTGAAAGAGAAGAAGAGAAATTTACTAAACTCAGAAAAGACGCTTTAATAAAACAATCACAAACTCAACAAAAGATTACTGACTTAGATAAACTAATGGCAGAAGAGAAATCTTCAGGTCTTGCCGATGCTATGAAAGCAGTAAAAGATGCAGAAAAGTTAGCCGCAGAAAATGAGAATGAAGCACAAGACTTTAAACTACAGGCAAAAATAGAACAGGCTAAAAATGCTCTTGCAGACGAAGAAGCAAACCAAGACAAAATATTACAAGAAAAGTATAAGGGTCAACAAGACCTATTGTCTAAAGAAATGGCAGATAAAACTTTCTTTGTCACCGAACATGAAAAATCATTGTCTTCAATTGCACAACACCAAGAGAATGCTTCAAAAGAACTTAAAGCATCTATTGATAAATCTAAAGAAGAACAGATGGAAGGACTTTCAAATTTCTCTGATGGTTTTAAAGAACTTGTTGGTTTTGATATTATGGGAACATTCGATGGTGCAACTAAAAAGTTAAATGCACTAGGTAAAGTTTTCGGTGGAGACGGAGTCTTAGGTGATAAGATTATGGGTAATCTTGGAAGAGTAATGCAAGATGCAGGAAAGGGAATTGGAAAAGCTGCAGGAAGTCTTAAAAAATCTTTGGGTTCTATGCTTAAAGGAGGCATGTCTGCTCTTCGAGGTGCTTTCACGGCAATAGGTACAGGACTCGCAGCAGCGGGAACTGCCTTAATGGCAACACTAACCGCATTCGCTGCTGGTGCATGGGCATTCATAAGTGGTTTAGCTATGACTGCAGGTAGTCTATTACTTGCCGCTGCACCGTACATACTTGCAGGAATAGCGATTGTTGGTTTAGTCATGGCAGGTATGAAACTATATGAAGAGTCTGAAGGATTCAAGGCAGCGGTCGATACAGTTATAGGTTACTTCATAGATATTAAAGACTCTATCTTTAAAATCTTTGGTGGATTCTTTGACTTCTGGAAAGGTCTATTTACAGGAGACTTCGACTTAATGTTCTCTGGTCTAAAAGACACATTCGGTGGATTATGGGATTTAATAAAGGCACCATTCAAAGCAATCGGTGACTTCTTTAAGAATGTCTTCGGTATTGACATTGGTAAGTTTATAAAAGACATGGCAAAGAAAATGTTACCAGATTGGGCAGCCAATATGATATTTGGTAAAGACGATGAAGCCGAAATGGAATCAGGTGAAGAACCTTTAAAACAAAGAGATAAGTCCAAAGAAGCAAAACAAGAACAAAGTCTGATGAGTGCTGAAGAATCTGGATTGTATGAGAAGGTTGGAATGTTTGGTAAGAGTCAAGTAAACAAAGACATGATTATCACTGCACCTAATAATCAATTGAATGCAATTCTTGCTGATGATGATATTGCCGATGAATCTAAAGAACTAATTGAGAAAGAACTAGAGGCAAGAAAATCAATCATTGCAGATTATAACGAAGCTAAAACAACTCTTGCAAAAGGTGAGACAACCTTAAAAGATGGTTCTGATGCAGAATTAGTCATGGAGATTGCAGAAGATGAAATGGCAAAGAGAAGAGGTCAAGAAATAGAACAAGCAACACAAGATGCAAAACCAGATATAAATGCAGCGGCCGAGGCAGTTGCACAGGTTGTTCAACAGAATAATAATAACTCTTCTACTAATGTTTTAGTTCGTAAGGATACTGCTAGAGACGAGAATGATAGATACTATGACGATATCATGGCAGGAGTTTAATCCAACTTATCGTAATGTTTCTCTTTACGAGGAATGATTTTTGTTTTGTCTTTATGCATCTGAGTAGATGCGTGTGAAGGTGTTTCTTTTCGAACCTTTATTTCTGGTTTCTTTTTACCAAATACAAGTTCCCAACCGTCAGCATAGGCATCTTCGTTAGAGTTCCTTCTCTTAGAACCTTTTCCCCCATGCCACTGATTCATTATCTTGGTCTATAACCTTTTTGTGAAGCCCTTTTTGCATCAAGTTTCTTTCGTCTTTTGATGTCTTGATTTCTTTGATTCTTTGTATCGTTAGGTTTCTCATGATATTTTCTATCACGAACCTCTTGAACTATACCTGCCCTCTCACATTGTTTCTTAAATCTCCTAAGCATTCTATCGAAAGGTTCTTCTTGTCGATTCTTAGGGTTGATTTTCGGTCTCACTTCTGGCATAATTCTCCTGTTTTAAAAAAATGTATAGTTGCCCCACGCTTTACAGCATCCCGCTCTATACCGATTATTCCGCTATTTGCCAATAATCTTTCCCTTACTTGGTGCCCCCATTTTTGTCCACGGTCCAAGTCTGCCCTTGTTCTTGCATCACTTATACATAATAAAAACACAAGGGCACCCAACTCAAAGATTAGCTGTCTTCAGCTAATCTTTTGAAGTAATCCATCGCGTCGTCACCTTCACTTGATTGTGTGGAAGTCGATTCTGCTGATGCGATTACAGGTTCAGTTGCAACACTTTCAGTATTAACATTTGACCATGGCACTTCTTCCTGGTCTTCTGCAATACTTTCTGCCGTGCTACCTGATACTGCACCTGATAGGCCTAAGACTCTATCAAGTTTCTCTTTGAGTTCGTCATAAGACTTGAACTCATCTGGAGAGATTACTTCACTTAAAGAATGAACTAAACTAAATGTAGAGTTAATCATTGCTTCGTCACCTAATGGTGAAGTTGCATCGAACTCTGATTTGTCATAGTTCCAGTAACCATCAACTTTTCTGATTTTGATTTTAAAGTTTGCACCTTCTGTCATATCAAATGGGTTGATTGCACTTTCATCTTCAAATGCTGGAGAGATTGCCTCTTTGAGTTGTTCAAAGATTTTCTTTCCAAATCTGTATTTGAAAACTTTACCTTCATTGTCTGGATTTTTAGGGTCTGAAACAACATAAACATTTGAGACATAGTGAAGTCTACGCTTCTGCTTTCTCGCTTGTTCTTTATTTGCTTCGATACCTGAATTCCACAATGTAGTATTGTATTCAGACACAGGGTCTTTTTTATTAAGAGTCGTTAAAGACTTCTCAATATACCACCCACCAGGTCCTTGAAAACCATGGTCCCAATATGAAACCCACGGCATTTCTTCGCCTTCTGGAGTTGGTAAAAAACGAACTACTGCATAACCGTTACCTGATTTATCAAGTTCTGGTTTCCACATAGTATCGTCATTGTAGGATTTTTTCTCACCTTGAGCTGGTGATGCGGTTTCCATGGCCGCTCTGAGCTTATCTAATGATGCTGACATTGTATTCTCCTATTGTATTCGTATAACATTGTATTTGCATTTTATCAATCAGTACAAACCTATGCACTGACTAGTCCATTATAAGACCTACATAGTGTCCTGTCAACCAGGTTTTCTGTAAAACTTATAAAGTCCTGGGTATATTTATACCCAAAATTGGTACTACTCACACAAATCTATTAATAATGATTTGTATTTCACTCGGTTGAATTCCACGAATGATTTGTATTTGTTTATTTTGACATGAATTCCAGGATATATTATTCTCTCTGATATTAATCTATCCCAATCTTTAGTAAATCCTATAATCTCATCCATAATACAGAGTGTCTCTAAAGATACTTTCTTTGCCATAAATTCTTTCAAAAGAATAGGGTGTTGTCCGTTCTTAACTTCTAACACCTTCTGAATATTCTTTTTACGAAGTAAATCGTTTACTTCGGTTTCGAACAGATAAGATAACTTTTGATTATTCTTTTTCCATTCTTTGTAAACTTTAACACACTCATCACTCAATAAGTCTCCTGCCCACAAATCCTTTTTAGAAAGGTTTGCAATATAGAAATCTTGTAGTTCGTGTTTATATGTTCTAAACAGTTTACCGAAATGATACTTATCCTTTCGTTTGAGAAAGGACTTTATATCTGCTTTGACTTTGCCATTATACTTAACAAAGTCATAGTCGTTAGAATAGAAGTGTAATTTTATACCAAGGTATAAAGTGTATGCATCATATCCTTCACGACTAGTCATTAAGTAATGATTTTCTTTTCAGGTGGTGTTTGAATTACTGATTCTTCTTTACCAGTGTTTGCAACAGCAGTTTGATGTGCCTCTGCAACCATTTCATTACACTCTGATACGAATACATAAGTTTGTACAACCATAGATTCAGGATTTTCTTTTCCTGTCACTGCGACTCCTTTAGCAAACCCCATACCACCTTCTGGATTCTTAACAATCATTTTCGGATTTTTAAGAGTTAATGGTTCAGTCTTTGCAAGTTCCCCTACATACTCTCCTGTAAAAGTCACAACTGTGACTACATCTCCTTTCTTCATAATATCTCCTATTATTTTTTAGTGTCAAAGAAACCTGATAAGGTTGCTTGACTATTAGTTCCACGATTTACCATGTTTAAACCTGTTGCCTCTGCTTCTAACTTCTCCTTTAAGGGTGGAGATAAAAGTCTTTTAGCACTTTCAGGTTCTAACATGTTTTGTTCACATACTTTAAGTATAGCAGACATTACATCTGACTTGCCATAACGACATAGTTTCTCTACTTTTTCTGTAAATTCTTTTTTAGATATCATACTATTGGTGCTCCTTCATGTTCTAAATCGAAGTTCTCAATCCAGTCCATCATAACTCTATAGTAGGCATAGTATGTCTCACTATGACCATTGCTACCATATCCGGCACCACCCTCTGCATAGGGTGTTTCTAAGTAATCGATAAGTGCTTGACACTCATCTAAGTGAACTTCTGTAAGTTCATCTTCACTTCCTATTTCAAGATATTCTAACATATGATTGTATGCACTGTCGTATGCATTTTGATGAATCCAATCATCTGATTTGTAAATTATTTTACTCCAGTTCCAATCCTGTTTTAGAGTAAACTTCTCTTCTTCATAAAAATTTGCCATTAAAATATCTCCTTTGTTGTTTCTTCGACCACAATCGGTCCATAAAATAGATATTCACAATCTACAGAATCAAATCCGTTATCAAAGAAATATCCTGTTCCCTCATCTTCGATACTTTCGACAAGAGATTCTTTCTCATCATCTGTACCTTCGAATTCTAATAACTCAACATCGAATGAACAACCGTCCCAACATTCTTGGAATTCATGTTCTTCAAAAACTTGTGGTTCAAACCAATCTGTATCTTCCTGAGTCATGGCATCTGTTAACCATTCACACTCTTCTTCATCTTTTGGTTTGATTAACCACTCACCATTTCTCCACATAGTTTCTGTTTTGATTCTGGTACCTGATTCATCAGTCCAATATTCTAACTCATAGACACTCTTCTTATTTGCACAAGATATTTCATATGTCTTACCAACTTCAATGTTCATATTATACTCCGTATACATTTTTATATTGTTTTCTTAACTGAACCAAATCATCAATGTAGTCCAAAGGATTACATACAAACATTTGAAATGCATTGAGTCCTTCTACTGCGACTAAAGCAATACATTCTTGTACTGCTTGTCCTGTTAACTCTTCTACCATAAGTGCATAAGCAGTCATTTGAATAAACCAAGGTTTTGCCATATACTCTTCTTTATACTTACCACTCGTTTTAAAATCTATAATACATAATTGTTCATCAAAGATACCGACACAATCAACACGACCTGCCATTTCCAGATTTGGTGAGAACAAAGGTGCCTCTAAAGCAAGAGGTATGATTTCATCTAATACAGGTTGCATTGCATTGAACATGCCTCGTTGTAAATCATTCTCTATAATAATATCTTTCTCAGCACGAAGATAGTCTTCTACTAATTGGTGGAAGTTTGTTCCTCGTTTTGTTGCTGATGCTGTAATCTTGTTTGCAGTCTCTTCACCAACTCGTTTTCTCCAGAGTTTGATGTGTTCTCTATTTAAAAGACCTGTGACTGTTGTGACTGAAGGATACTTTGCTTCCATACCTTCGAACTGATACATTCTTTTACCATCTTCACTTACGGTCTTTGCTTGTAGATTTTCTAAATCTGTTATTTCTATAAAATTTTGCATTTGTTTATACATTATACACCTATTTCTTTGTTTTGGATAGTCTGTTTTTGGTTTGCATGTCAACATGTTTATTGACTATCTCTCTGGTCTTAATGTCCTTTGCAGTTTGAACACCAGAAATTTTATCTGCCATGGGAGAAAGTTTATGACCAGATGCAATCTTATTAAGAACATCTTTAAATCCTTGGTCTGTCTTAACTCTATCTCCATGACCACCGACAATATTTGGTGTTCCTAAGATTACTTGTTTGAGGTGTGGATTGTCTTCTTTGAATTGGTCGAGTTTAGTATAGGACATGTTATGTTCTTCAATCTCACCAGTCTCATTATTTAAAAAATCATAT
>Ga0206123_10002330_pt1 | contig 16679 bp, 10 predicted proteins | sample Helgoland_Spring_2_FD_160086 | JGI IMG/M metagenome (GOLD analysis project Ga0206123, IMG submission 160086) | Pelagic subsurface seawater microbial communities from Kabeltonne, Helgoland, North Sea - Helgoland_Spring_Bloom_20160316_1 | ecosystem: Environmental > Aquatic > Marine > Epipelagic ...
TTCCTTTTCTTTTCGCTTCAGGATGATTATCCGTGAGGTCCATGGTTGTAATGCCATTAACCTGGTGAATCTGTCGGTCACCGATGGCAGTGATGGTCAACTCATTCCACTCGCTATCAACAAGCTTCTGGTTCTTGTCACCTACCTCGCCCACAACTTCTGGCTTGCCGTCATCACCGACAACGACCTTCTGAAATCGTTTCGCAATAATTCCTCGCCATTTCTCTGCGTAAAGCATGCCGTAGAACTCAGGCTTTGGGTGCAGATCCGCTTGATATCCTTTCACTGCAAAGCCTTCCGGCTCACCAAACAATTCGCTGCGGTACTGCACGCCTGTGTTATTCCCAGAAAAGCGAACTTGGAGTTTCAGAATAAAGTCACCAACTTCACCCCCCTGCCACACAAGAAACGTGTTCGCGTCCACCGGGTGCTCTTTTGTGGTTTGACCCACAATGGCACCATCTTCAACAGACCAGAGACCTTCTTTCCCTGCCCAGCCTGACAAGTCATTCCCGTTGAAGAGCGATTGAAATTCCTCTGCATGTGCCGCAACAGCAACAACAAAGAAAAGAGGTAGTGCTAAAAATCGTATCATCAATCGAATCCCTTTCGTACTGTTTCATTTCCGAATGAGGTTGTTCAACATGCCATATCACTCCATCAACATCTCAACCATCATCCATTCTCTACCCGATGGTGAATAGGACAGTTGCTGCACGTTTTTTTATTATATCAGTGCGACTCGGCAAAAACTCTGTTATCGATCACTATAAGAACCATCAAACTAGATCACACTCAACCCAACCTTTAAATGATTCGACTCAAAAGAAACTGCAGGATTTCATGAACCCTCAGAACTCATCATGCTTTTGAATTTTCACATCCCGAGTTTGCAGAGACCCCGAAAAGTGACCTACACCACACTTTTCAATTGGCTCTAGAAATCGCTCACTAGAGACCTCATATGATTTGTCATCTAAGGAAACTATAGCCTTATCACCCCCGAAGGTAACACTCATTTCGTGCCACTGGTTACAGGCAGAGTAATGGTCGTGTTTCACGATTGTAGCCTTTTTATCCATACGCACACTTCCGTCGTACGTCACAAGAGTGAGAACGTCTCTCTCGTCTTTTCCTTTTCCAGGAGCACCATTCACATATACCTTGAGTGCGTGCGTTGCCTTCCCATTCGGCTTACTATCAAAAACAAATATCAAACGCTCCTTATCACTTGCCTTCCACGAAAGAGAAAATGTTCCTCGCTTAAAGGGAACTGTGTAGTACGTGATTGGACCATGACCTGTCGCATCAACTGATCCGGCAACTGTACGAACACCGCGGCGTACTTCGGCAGAACCGCGCAGCAGGATGGTTTGCTCCTCAGTTGGAACAATAACTTCAGCAACGGCAACTCCCGACACCGCATAAATAAATAAAATTAAATTAAAAACAATCGACCGGACAAACATGAGTGCCTTTCACTCTTTCTTCATTTCTCCAGAAACAGCCGGAAAAGGAACTGCTGTCTTCGCAACCTCAGCCTCCCAATTCTCATAGAGCTCGCTCATTTCCTGAAACCGCTCCAGGTTGGCTTGAGAAATATCATTCTGCTCAGCAATATCGTTGTCTAAATCAAACAATGTTGCCGTGTACTTTTCATTATCATTTTTTTTGTACGTGCGTAGATACTTCCATTCTCCTTGCCGAACAGCGGACTGACGAATCCTGTTCAGGTTTTGGCGAAACGTGATATCTCGCCGCCGAAAGAAAAGTGGACGCGATTGAGAAATCTGCGTATCCCCGAGAAGTACCGGCACCATATCAACCCCATCAAATGACTTGTTCTCGGGTGGACTCACCCCACCGGCAGCTGCAATCGTTGCCGTAAGGTCCATCGCCGAAATTGGTACTGCTGACTCCTCGCCTGCTGGAAGCACCGTCGGCCAACGAAGAATCAATGGCACACGGACACCACCTTCTAGCAACATTTGCTTCCCACCACTCAATGGAAAGTTTCGCGAAACACCCTGTGCCCCACCATTATCACTCGTCAGAATAACAAGCGTCTCATCAGCAATGCTTTCCTTATCAAGTGCATCAAGAACCCGCCCGATCTCAAGGTCAAGCCTTTCAACCATCTTAATGAGTGTCTTGCGTTCCTTGCTCCCTGGTGGATCCATGGCCTTGTCAGGATCCTGATACGGACTGTGCGGTGCCTGAAACGCGAGGTAGATAAAAAATGGTTTCTCATTTTTCGTTTCGATAAAGTGAATTGCTTCATCGGCAAAAATTGTGTCTGACCAGACACCCTCACGGTCGAAAGGCTGACCATCCTTGTAGAGATCATGCTCACCTGTTCGCACTAACTTATGCGTGTAATAGTCATGATTGAGGTGAAGACCAACCCAATGGTCAAAGCCGAAGTCATTCGCCCGACGGCGGTTCAGGTTCGACACATTCCACTTCCCGTAGCATGCCGTTTCATAGCCCGCGTCTTTCATCATCTGACCAATTGTCAAATGCTTGACCGGATCAAGCTCCGGAACACCGCCACCAAAATAGTCCTCATATGTTGGGCCAAATCTTGCCGGATACCGGCCTGTAAGAAGAGCTGCTCGCGACGGCGAACAGACCGGAAAAGCTGCGTACCCGTCAGTGCAGCGAACCCCGTCACGTGCAAGCGTATCCATGCGTGGAGTCTTAGTATCTGGACATCCATAGCACCCTACATCACCATACCCAAGATCATCCGCAAGAATGAGCAACACATTCGGTTTTTCACTCGCAACCGAAACGGCCGCAGAAACACATAGTGTAAGAGTAACGAGTGCCATGTTCAATTTTCTTACAAGACTGATCAGTTTCTGCATGATGATCCCTATTGTTCTCTGTTCCGAAATGATTAAAAAATTATTCCTGTGTTTACCAACTACTACTTATGATTCTGCGTCGAGTGGTGATAATCCCAGCGGTTCATTCTCCACAATAGTTTGGGTCACATGGATATCATCAAGCTCAACCCCTTTCCCCCCACCGTTCTGCATCCATAAAATCTTGCACTTTTCCTGATCAAAACACGCATGCTTGAGTGTCTTTTTCCACTTCTTCTCATCTAAAGTGATGGTGACAGTTTCCCCTGAAAACTGAATCTTGACGTCGTGCCACCTATTCTTTGTTAGATCAATGCTGTCTCGTGGGTACTTCGTATTGAGACGATAGGCCCCACTTACCTTATCTGCTGGACGACTATTGTTCTGACGATCCGGATGGTTCGGATCAAGTGAATGCGAATCGATCTGAAGCTGAATGCCTGTCCGCATCAACTTGACTCGTAACATATGATCAACACTCCCGTACCCATCATCACCATCCACAAAAAACCAGACCATGCCACCTTGCTCAAGATGTCGGTAGCGAAATGAAACAGTGAGGTCCTTGCCGTCGACACCTAGAGAAACAAGCGGTTGATATTTTCCACCACTTTCCCCTCGCGTCCACAGCACGCCATCGCGAATTTCTGTATTTTTATTCGGGATATCTGTCAGAAAAAAAGAAGACACAGTTTCTGAATTGAACTGCTCATGAATTTCACTCTGTTGCCCACACGACACAGACGGCACTGCAAGCACCGAAATGAATACACTTGCTACAGGAAGAACACTCGTATTTCGCACTGAACCTTACTTTCCTGAAGCAGCCGGTCCTGCCTTGTCGCCTTTGGCCCGTTTTTCTCCACCCACCCCCTCAGCAGAAGACGACTGAAATTTATCGAACCAGTCCTGGGCCATCAGCCCAGAGTGCTGTTTCTCAGGGATGGCCTCAGCAAGGCTGTTTTTGATTTCAGTACATTCTTGTTGATCAGCCAGATTCGTCCATTCATTTGGATCAGTTTGATGGTCGTACAGTTCTTCCGAGCCATCCTCATATCGAATGTACCGCCAGCGTTCTGTTCGGACTGATGTATTTCCGCTGCCATACGATGTAATGGCAGGCCCTCGTGCTTGATGAGGGTTATCCAATTGTGGCTTCACTGATTTTCCATCAAGCCACGCTGGTACTTCAAAGCCTGCAAGATCGACAAGTGACGGATAGACATCAATCAAACTGGCCGGCTGGAGACATGTCGTCCCTGCTTCAATCCCCGGACCACTCACAATAAATGGAATATGTGTCGTCTGCTCCCAGATTGCTCCTTTGCACCAATGTTTTTTCTCACCAAGGTGCCAACCATGATCACTTACGAGCATGACATACGTGTTTCGGCCCCGAGGATTCTTCTTCAGGCTCTCTAGAAATCGACCAATCTGTTTATCAACAAATGCAATCGATGCGTGATACGCCTGAATCGTTTCATCCCACTGTCGGTTCTTCACAATCGATTCATGATCACTCAGGCCTTTATGTAATGCCTTATGAGCATGACTCCGGGCAAGATTTTTGGCGAACCCTGAGAGATCATCCCAATCGTCTTTTCCTTCTGGCTCTGCCGGCCGCCTGATTGTTTCAACCGGAAACTGGTCAAACCAGGGCTTGGGTACTTGAAGCGGTCGATGCGGTCGATAGAAACCAACCGACATGAAAAGCGGTTGATCAGTCACCGTCTTCCACTGCTCTGTTGCCCACTGCGCAACCTTATAGTCCCCCATTTCCTCGTCTGGTACATCAAGTGCATAGCCATCAGATGGTGGATTGCCAGCTCCAAATCTATCTCTCCCAGCTGGCGGCTTTGGGTCTTTGGGCTTTTTAAGAAGCGAATCACCGTCTTTACCCGGATTGCCATGAAAGACTTTCCCTCCACTGGCGACACGATACCCATGACGCATAAAAAACTGTTGAAGAGTTGGGTTTAGTGACCGAGTTTCTTTGGCAAATTTGGCATTAAAATAAGTTCCCGTATTGAAAGGATACGTGCCATACAGCAGGCTCGTTCGAGAGGGCCGGCACTGAGGGGCATTGCAGTAGGCTTGCGAAAACAACATCCCACCCTTCGCTAGCGCGTCAATATTGGGACTCTTTGCGTCTGGATGCCCACCGAGACAGCCGATCCAATCATTGAGATCATCCACAATAATGAAAACAATATCAGGACGTTGCGACGTGTCACTCTCAGCATGAACGGCCGATACCGAAAAAACAATGCATAGTGCAGCCGCGATGAAACGTGTCATTCGTTCCCCCCAAACCCTTTCACAAAAATGATTTTCGTGCTGACCGTTCAATCTAGAAATCCCACCGCTTATTTTTCATCTCATCGTCACCCTGCCAGCTGATTTCAATCCAATCAATCTCAACAGGTTGTTTCTGCTGTGGCACAAAGAGCCTGAGATGAACGATGCCTTCCTTTTCATCGATTTCTACTTCATGCTCCTGCCATGCACCACCGTCTACTGAAAACGGATACACCTGACCGGACTCGGGGAACGATGATTGTCCCCTTGCACGCCACTGAATCTGCCCCTTACCGTTTTTTGGACTCCGCATGCGAAACCGAAGCACGCCGGGCCCACGGGCAGGTATCTTTGCGCTGGCAATAAACGACTTCTTCCCTACCGAGACAACTTTTAAACCGCCGTCCTTGACTGATGCTTTCGCATTCTTCGCGACCCAACCAAGTATTTCCTTTCGTGGCGCCTGCTGATCGGTCGGGCTACCAGTCATCTTCTTCAATGATGCCTTAAAAGCCGGAGGCATTTTCAACCCACCAGCTTCGACCCCAATTTTTTCTGGATGGAATGCATCCGAATCAAAATTTGGATTCACAGCCGGCAGAACAACATCAACCTCCTTGATGTAGGTATCGATCAAGCCATCAAGCTCTCGAACTTTTTCTGGGTGTGCCGCAGCGAGATTATGACTCTCACCAATATCATCCTGCAGATTATAAAGCCGATACTCATGTGCGTTATCATCGCCGTAATAAAAAGTACGGATAAGCTTCCAGTCACCAACGTGAACAGACATCGATGGTGGCAACCAGTGAGGCGTATTTCCGTGACTCGGAACATATGTAAACATCGGCGACCGCTCAACTTCTGCACCACGGAGAGCTTCGGTAAAATCAACGCCATCAATCACTGCTGTCTTGGGTAATTCCGTACCGAGCATGTGCAGGATTGTCGGATAGAGGTCAATGGCTTGAATACGCGTCTCATTTCGTGAACCGGGCGTTGTCACACCTGGCCAGACCACAACTGCTGGAACACGAACGCCGCCCTCATAAATTCCGCCTTTGCCACCACGAAGCGGGTGATTACTTGTGATTGGCGTAATGTATTTTTCACCTGAAGCAGCACGTTCCTCAACGCCGCAATGAATATTTCCACCATTATCTGAATAAAAAATGATGACTGTTTCATCCGCAATGCCCTCAGCATCGAGAGCATCGAGCAGGCTTCCAACTGCATCATCAAGAGAGTGAACCATTGCAGCGTAGGTTGGTGACTGTTGAGGAAGGCCCATTAATGGCTGGTGTGAAGAAAGCAATCTCTCTCTGACCTCCGGTTGTGCAAGACCATCCACAGAGGCACCGAGTTTCTTGCGATAGCGTTCAATGAGTTCGGGCTTCGCCCCGAAAGGAGCGTGAACTGAAAACTGCCAATAATTCAAAAAGAATGGCTTTGTACGGTCTCTTTGTTTGAGCCAAGCAACCGCTTCTGCCGCCATACGATCTTCGATGTGTTCGCCCGGCTGACCTTCTTTAAATTGTGGGTTTGTATACCCCCATGGCGCAAGGTAGCTCGTTTTCGGTCCCGGGCCCCACCAATGCGGAAGATCACTATCAAAGCCAGACTCAAGCGGGGAGTGGGGCTCGCGGCCAAGATGCCATTTTCCAAAGTGTGCCGTTGCATATCCTGCGTTGTGTAGAACCTCTCCAAGCATGGGAAGATCTGGATCAAGACGTGTCGCGCTCTTGACGTTCGTACATTTTTGATCTGGCAACCCTCTCTCGCCGACTGTCGCCTCAAATCTTTCTTCGGCAAGGTGTGCTGCGGGCGTAGTCATTCCATGCCGAGCCGGATTCTGCCCGGTCAATATACTGGCACGCGTTGGGGAACATATCGGACTGGCATAAGCATTTGAGAACGCCATACCACGTGCAGCGAGTCGTTCGATATTAGGTGTTTCATAGAGTGAAGTTTTTCCGTACAGCGTCGTATCAGCCCAACCCAAATCATCTGCCAATATCAGCACAATATTTCTGACTGGATTGTCGGCAGCCACTGTCTGGCATGCGGCGATTGCTCCAAACAAACACAAAAAACGAAATAAGAAGCCATTCCCCATCACTCGGTCACTTCCCCATTGAGTACGGTTCAAAAAAATTATCACACTGCCATAACAATTTGCACGAATGTCTTTCATTACATATCACATTGACCGACTTACCAAAGGGAACCGGTACCGTCACGTGCCAATTTACCATTGCTAACTCTTTACTAATGACCTTTTGCAAAAGAATTCTTCTCCATCTTTTTGTCACAACAATAGAGTGAGTAGATTACTTCTTACTCGAACCAATACCGACCACTTGCCACCGACGCGATGAACGAAATCTCCCAGCCGTAAGGCTGGTGTAATGCTCACCCCACCTTTCAGCATCTCGTTCCTTACGGAAGGCCAGCCAGCAAAACACTTTTTGAGTCGAACAAAGACTAAACACCCTCGATGACTCTCCAGCATCTAATCGAGTGAAGTCTTTTCAAACTTTTCCTCGAATATTTTTACGGGGTCATAGTCTGGCTTGCCATACAGTTTCTGCTGCCGATCAATTCGACAGTTTGGGTAGTAATCAAAAATCTCGCCCTTCCCCAAGACCCTGGGATCACCCTGAGCCTCAAGTTCGGTCCGTAGTTGGAGCCAGAGTTGGCTCATAGTGTCTGCGGAGGCCGGATCACTTGCTAAATCTCGAACACAGTCAGGGTCGTTCTGCATATCAAACAACTGTTCAGCAGGCCGCTTCCCAAAACTCATGTCGTACCATTTATTGGAAGCATCGCCCTGAGTCAGTTTCGTCAGAAATTGTTTTGTTGGTGAGCCATCACAATTGAGCAACCCGTATTCAGGATCACCTACCGGCCAGCGATGCGATTCGAAGTTACGAATGTATAAATACTGGTCATTGCGTAAAGCGCGTGATGGATACGCGACTGAGAGAAGCTCTCCATCAGTCCTACCGATATCATGTCGCTCTTTCCCCAAAAGTGTGTGATCTCGCTTTGCATCAATCCTGCCGGAACCAGTGGCCACTAATTGCGGCAAAAAACTACTCCCTGTCATCTGATCATCGAGTGGCACCCCGGTGACTTCCAACAACGTTGGTGCAAGATCTGGAAAGGTAATGAAATCAGTGACCGTACGACCAGGGTTGATGCGATCACCCCAACGCACGGCAAACGGAACATGAAACCCATCGTCGTATATCTGGCCTTTGACTCGTGGAAAAGGCATGCCGTGGTCTGAGGTCGCAATAATCAGGGTATTCTCAAGCTTGCCGCGATCTTCAAGATGCTTGAGTGCTTGCACGATGTGCTTGTCGTACCACTCAACCTCTATGGCATAGTCGGCAAGATCACCTCGGATGGTTTCATTGTCGGGATAATATTCAGGAACAACGACGTCAGCGAGATCTCGACCGTCAAGTTTCCAATTATCTAAGCCATACCCTCGATGCGGCTCCTTTGTTCCAAGCCAAAAACAAAAAGGCTTATCGTCTGGTGTTGCCTTGAGAAATGCTTCAAAGTTTGAGGCATAGTCGATACTACTGATACCTTTATACGGCGGCTTCTTCTGCAGTTGATTCCAAGGGTGTCCAGCTGGATTATCCGCCTTACGGCTTTTGCCAGCATCTTCGGTCTTCCAGATGCCTGGCCCCCACCCTTTGCCAGTGAAGCCAATTGCATAGCCATGTTCCTCAAGCAGATATGGGTAAAACTTCCACTTTTCAGACAGAAAGGGATTGTGATTACAAGCTTCCTCCAACTGCCATGAGTAACGCCCCGTCAGCAGACAGGCACGTGCTGGCGCACACTTTGGATTGCAGTTATATGCCTGCGTAAAGAGCACACCTTCTCTCGCTATCCGGTCAAATCCAGGCGTTTGAACATATTTGCAACCATACGCACCAAAACTATCCCGCGAGGCATCGTCGGCGATAATAAAGAGAATATTTGGTTGATCAGCAGCCATCAGCGCTGATGTCCAAAGCCCGAGGAGCAAACCAACAACAAGCTTCATGAAACTTCCCCCACTCTTTTATCGATAAGCTGTGATTGAAAAAACACGCGGTCCTAACTCGTTGAACAAAACATCACTCAGATGGTGCAAAGAGTTTACCAACATGCTGCAAAAGAATTTTCTTCAACCCTGCAACCTCTTGCCCCGGCTGATGTATGAGAAATGCACCTACCAGTTTGCGATTCCGATCAACGACAAGATAGGCTCCCATCGCACCGCCGTGAAACACACGATCTGCTAAACCCTGATCATTCATGTCATCACAAAACCAGCCAAGGCCGTAACTTCGCGCGGCCGTCGGCCGCGACTGAAACCTCCGCATCTCATCAATCGATTTCTTTGAAAGCACTTGTTTCTCGTGACACATTCCATTTTCAAGGTGCATAACCCCGAATGTGGCCAGTTCGTCAAGCGTGGTAAAGAGTGATCCACCTGGCAGAATAAAACGAAGCTCTCCGCCGGTGCGAGCTGGCTGTCTTTCCAGCACACCACGGCTTTGTCTGCTGTATGCCGTCGGCACAGTCTTTCGAATTTCTTTTGAGGGCAAGTACGTCGTACGACTTAATCCTAGGGGCTGAAATAACACCTCCTGAGCAATCTGCTCAAGTGACTGATTAAGCACAACTTCTGCAACACGTCCTGCTACACAAAACCCGGAACCTGAATAAACAAATTTTGTTCCTGGCTGATACTCAAGCTCATACGTCGCCATACGACTGACAGCTTCACCAAGTGGTCGCTGAAAGTTACGTATCAGATCAAGCTTTTCAGCACTGATCCCCTTGTTTCCCCAGAAGCCCGCCGTGTGTGAAAGAAGATGTTGAATGGTCATCCGGTGAATTGGACTCTTCCCCCCCTTCACTTTCATGTCCTTAAACTCAGGCAAATACTTTTCAACCGGATCGTCCAGTGTGAGTTTCCCCTGATCAACAAGAGCCATAACAACACTGGCGAGAACTGGCTTCGAGACAGAAGCGATTGGAACCAATTCATTCGTAGTGAAGGCTCGCTCCGATTCAATATCCGCAAACCCAAATGACTGTCGGAAAACGACTTCTCCCTGATGCGCGATTAAAAACGAACACCCAGCAATGGCGTGCTGATCAACAGCGTGCTGCAAGACACCAGCAAGTGAATCAAGCTGCTGCTCATTCAGCCCATGAGCATGTAGATCTGTCATTACTGGCAAGGCACCTTCCTGGCCAAGGCCAATGGAACAGAAACCACAACTCCAAGCCATCACAACTGTGACAAAAAATTGATGCGACCGCATGCTGCCTACCTACTCCAACCAAGTCGTTCTAGTTGTTCTTTAATTCATCAATACCAAGTGCACCATCGCCATCCGCATCGAATTGCTGGAAGCGTTTGGTCAGTGCTGCAACATTCCGTCCATCAGGGTTGCCAATGAATTCCTCAAGTGTGATTTCACCATCACTGTTGCGATCACGGGCCTGGAGAAATTTTTCTGGCGACCTTTCCTTCGGCGGGATAGTCTTTAACCGCTTTTGTTGCCTTGGCATCGCCTTGTTTTTGACATCTGACAAAACAACTAAAGGATAGTCTGCGTTAATGCCGGACAAATGTTCGAGTACCTCGGCCTTCAGTGATGCATACATCTCAGGGTGTTCTGTCCGCAGGTCATTCGTTTCAGCAACATCACGCTGAAGATCAAAGAGCTCGAGATCTTTTTGAGAAATTTCAGCCGCCAGAGCATCCCAATCTGGAGAATAATCTCGTCCTACACTGGCCCACAACTTATAGTCGCCCCTTCGAACACCAATATTCCCCCATAGTTCAAAAATCATAGTCCGCTCTGGAACTGACGTTTTTCCATCTGAAAGCATGTGAGGTAAAAGAGACATCCCTCGAAGGGGATTCTTTCCATTGCTTTCAGGAACAGAGAGACCAGCCGCATCCAATAATGAAGAAAAGATATCGCAGTGCATTACGTGACTATCAGACACGAGGCCGCTCTGAGGAAGTTTGCCTTTCCAATTCACAAGAAAAGGAACATTGAGCCCACCCTGATAGGTTGTGGCTTTCCCTCCCCGTAGTGGACCATTGTTGCCAGGAAACCTTCCGCCGGCAGCACCTTCCTCCATGGTGCAGCCACCGTTATCACTGACGAAGACGATAAGCGTATTTTCGGCTACACCAAGCTCATCTAACACACTGACCAGTTGACCAATGTTGTGATCCATGTGTTCGAGAATCGCAACATAGTCACTCCGAAGAAAACTCACTCCACGATCAAGAGCTTTTTTCACCCAGGCCTCTGGTGCCGAGGCTGGTTTTGACTTCTCAACGCGGAGTGGGCCATGCACCGCGTTGTAGGCCAGATAACAGAAGAAAGGAGATTCTTTACCGGCATTCTCTCGAATGAAGTTTTCTGCCCATTGGGTGAACAACTCGGTAGCATGCCCCTTTGCGAGAGGATCGTTTTCACGATTGTGCATGATTTTGGAACGAGATCCAGCAATCCAATATGGGTGCGCCCCACCCAGAAAACCATGAAACTCATCGAACCCACGATCATTCGGAACTTCGCCCTCAAGAGAACCAAGATGCCATTTCCCAAAGGCGCCCGTTGCATAACCGGCCTCAGAAAGATACTCAGAGAGCATCTTCACATCGCGCTTAATTCCCCGGTACCCGGGAGACCCGAGCGGCTGACTACCGGGGCCACGCCACATACCGTTTTCAGTTGAATACTGTCCGGTAAACATGCATGCCCGAGAAGGACCACAAAGCGGAACAGTGTGGTAATTCGGAAACCGCACGCCACTACGTGCCAGAGCATCCAAAGTTGGAAGCCGCACCTCGGTATTAACCCAGTTAGACGGCAAGTCTCCCCAGCCATGATCATCTGAAACAATGAAGAGAATATTCGGTGCGGCAGCAGAGCACTGCATACCAAAAAGGGTTGTTCCAACCAGAATGAGCACACTCAAAAATGACATTTGATTTGTTCTTACAACACTCTTCATTCTTCACTCCAATTAAAGGCCGTATATCTGACCTAATGCTTACATGACAGACAGATACATCTTTTGCTTCTTAGTAGCCCATGTCACATCACCTCAAAATTTTACACCTACCATCACCACTGCCGTTTCGGAGGTTTGTACGTGGCACCCGGTGGCTCATGGTGAACAGGAATCCATTTCCGCATATCCTTTTTGACAGTAGCAAACTGCGGATTCCCTGCGAGGTTCTCCCACTCCCATTTGTCGTTGGTGTGATCATACAACTCTTCCGAACCATCTTCGTAGACGATGTACCGATATCGACCTGACCGAACGCCATAGTTCTTATAGCCAAACGTGGTAACTGTTGCCTCATCCCACGGAGCCTCGGGATCTTTCATTAATACTGAAAGGTCATTCCCTTCAAGTTGTTTCGCAGGTGGCTTGCAGCCGGCCAACGAAGCCAGGGTCGGATACATATCAAGCAGGTTGACCGGCTTACTACAAACCGACCCCGCCTTGGTCACGCCAGGAACAACCCAAATGCAATTAACCCGGGTCGCTCTTTCCCACAGAGAATATTTTCCCCAGCGGCCTTTTTCACCATGATGAAATCCATGGTCACTCCACAATACGATAATGGTGTTGTCGGCATACTTGGACTTTTCGAGTGCCTCAACAATCTGACCAACGAGGTCATCAACCATTGTCGTGCATGCAAGGTACGCCTGAATGGCTCGCTTCCATTGGCCTGTTGCCCGAATTCTTTTAAGCCACGGATTGTGTGCCATTTTTGCATGGGCTGCCGGCACATCATTGAGATCATTTTCGAGGAAACCATCTGGGAGCTTGATGTCCTCCAAGGGGAATTGATCAAAGTACTTCTGCGGTGCGTAATTCGGCAAATGAGGCTCAAAGATGCCAGCACCGAGAAAAAACGGCTCCTCCAACTGACCCTTGAGTAATTTTCCTTCTACCCAATTTGCTGTCTTACCATCAGGATGGTCATCCACAGTGACATCTGGACGGAGAGGCCCCCAGTCAGCTGTTCTCGCCCACCCACCCAAGGGAAGTTTCGATGAAAATTTAAGTCCTTCGAATGATGGCAGATCCTGTGTTTTGCTTGGATAGTACTCATCAAAGCCTCGGCCCTTTACTTCGTGATTAAAGTGGTAGCCATGAAAGAGTTTGCCTGCCCCAGTTACGTAGTATCCGTGCTGCTGAAAGAACTCGGGCAGAAGCACTGCGTTATTCAGAATTGGATTATGGGTTAAAGAACTCTTATTAATATAGTTCCCCGAAGTCGACGGCCTGATTCCACTCATAATGGCAGCTCGTGATGGACCACAACATGGGGCTGCACAGTGGGCATTCGTAAAAACAATGCCTTTTGAGGCGAGCGTGTCCATATGAGGAGTGCGAGCCTGAGCATTCCCCTCGAGCATGCCAGTCCAGTCGTTCAAGTCGTCAATAGCGATAAACAGCACATTTGGTTTTGTTGACTTCTGCGAAGTGCCTCCGTACACAGACACATCTGCCACGCATATGACCAATGTCAGAAAACCAATCTGTTTTAAAAATTTCCGGAGCTTGATGATTCTGTGCCAAAACATAAAAAGTCACTTTCATTCGCCGGTTGGTTGACTGGAACCAGCAAGCCTTGAAACATCTGCTTTCAAGTACGCCACGAGGTCTGCAATCTCATTAGGTGTCAGAACTTTCTCATATCCCTCAGGCATCAATGAAACATTCGAGTAGCTCGCGCGATCTATCTCTGTGTACGCAACTGCCTGCATGGCACCCTCTGCTGATGCAAGAAACATTGTGTTTGTATTCTCTTTGACGAGTAGCCCCGAAACGACCTTGCCATCATTTGTTACTACATTCACAGTCTCGTGGTACCGGGCAATCGATGCACTTGGAAGCACAATTGCTTCCAAGAGATCACGCTCACTTCGAATGGCACCAATTCTCGTCAAGTCAGGGCCAAGCCTGACCCCTGCTGCACCCTTCAGATGGCACGTTACGCATTTCGCTTTCTCACGATTGTGGAATAGCTTTTCACCCCGCTGCGCATCTCCCTGAGGCAGAAACACTGCCAATGTATCGAGTTGTTCTTTTTGTCTTGCGGCCGTCTCGGAGCCCGGCTTATCAGCTTTTATAAATTCGATTTCAGGATACTTCGCAGAGCGGGTAGTCGTCCTGTCGAGCTTCAACATGCGTTGCACACACTTCGTCACTGGATGTTTTTTTGGCAAACTGTTTCGTTCACCAATCTCATAGATCGCATACGTGATAGCGTGCTTCAAAAAGGGGTCCATCTCGGTTGAGTAGCACTCCAGTAGCGGCACAGTTGTTTGAGCCTGCCCGATTCTGCCAAGTGCCATCGCTGCCACACGCTGAACATGCGGATCATCAACTTTGGAAAGCACATCGATCAGTGGCATGACAGCGTCCTTGTCTCGCCAGAGCGCCACGCTTTGGATCGCAGCCACTCGCACTTCCGGGTCTGACGACTTGACGCTCTGCCGTATCGCATCACGTGCAGCCCGACCTGAAAGCCTGTGCAACGTCCAAATGGCTGAAACTCGTGCAGGCGACAGGCACAACGACTCAATATTTTCTTCAGCCGCTAGACACTCTATTGCACGTCTGACAACGGCCGGTCGTTCGTTGGATAGCCACTCAACCTGTGGGTTCTTCCAGTCAAGCGCGAGACCACGAGGATCATCGGCCTGAACCGCATCCTTCTTTTTCAACCGATAGATTGCACCAAGAATATCTGGCTTGGCTATCTTGGACGTCGGACAACAGATCTTGTACCAACTGCCTGTATCGGCCACAAGCAAACTACCATCAGCATCTTCAATGACGTCTGTTGGATGAAAGTCTGTCTGATCACTTTCAAGAAACGTGCTTACTTTCGCATCAAAAGATGAACCAGCATGAGACAGTTGATGCCTGGAAAGACGCCGGGTATTGAACTCTGTGCAGATCAGGTCGCCACCTAACCCCACAGCAGAGCTCTGTGGCATAACAATCCCTGATGGAGCTGCTGGCCCAAGGTGCGATAGCACAGGAAGCAGGTCACCTGTGGCAGGATGTGGTGCGAGCACACGTGGATTCTTCCGGCCGTACACCCCTCCATAAACGGCGTGCAGAACTCCATCTCGTCTCCCGGGTGCTGAAAGATCGAAAAAGGTTCCACTCAAAAACCGCTCACCAGTATCACTGAACGCGAGGCCGACGGGGTTATTCATCCCGCCTGTAATCACTCGCTCCAGCTGACTCCCATCAGGGAGTGCGCGATAGATATGGGCTGCACGCGAGGTCCGCGTTCTCCCGTTGGTGAGCTGATGCTGCTGTGGAGCAAACGCACCCTTACACCAGTAGAAAAAACCGTCAGTCCCATAATAGGGCCCGTGCATATCGTTTCCACAATTTTCAATCGAACCGCCATCAAACCATACAGACCGTTCGTCCGCGACATGGTCCCCAGTGGAATCATGAAGTTTCCAAATGTGAGGTGGTGCACCGACATACACTGAACCATCATGCACAAGTATGCCTTCAGGAAGCGGCAGGCTATCGGCAAACACCGTGGACTCATCGAAGATTCCATCACCATCACGATCAACTAATCGTAGTACCCGGTGCTGAGGGTCTTTCAATTGCACGGGGGCTTTATCGGTATTGCCAGAACTATCCGTGACGTACAGCACACCCTCATTGTCAAAGCACATATGCATTGGTCGTTTCACCAATGGTGGTGCAGCAACTTGAACGATCTCATATCCATCTTGAATTGTGAACCTGTGCGGCTCGATCGTGACCTCTTCCATCCCATTGACACTTAGAGACACAGATGACACGACAAAAGTGGCGACCGCAGCAATCGTACCCTTCGGCAACCCACCCACGAATCGAGCAAGACAGAAGACAGATCGTAATCGCATCCATTGAGAAAGAATCACCCAGGATCTACGGACGTCTTTTCTTTTCTTCTTTGGCACCAAGACGATCCAATCTTAGGAAATCATGCGTTTGAACAGGTTGTGGGTGATTTGCTGAACCCGCTCATCGGGCCCCTTTTGCGCGACACCATGCCGACTCGGATTCTTGTGCCCTGGTGGACTTGAGAGTCCATTCGCCCACCAGATGGTTGCGGCATTGAACACAACATTATCTCTTGGGCCATCGTAAACGGTCGCCGTATAATGCCCAACCTTTTTCTGATTGATCGTTGCATCTCCCTCGGCAACCACCTGCATACCTGGCAGACTCATCGCGGGAGCGCCGTGCCATTCCCAACCTAAAAGATTCTTAATCGAGTCACCTTTCTTCATTCCGGTTCCCGCAAACAGCCAGTGATCCGGGATCGCACAGGTCCAGTCACCAACACCCATGCCGCGTCCATTTTCAGAGTCGAGCCTTCCGCCCATGAGTAGTGCCCCATCAGGCCCCATGTTCAACTCC
>Ga0206123_10002334_pt1 | contig 16659 bp, 14 predicted proteins | sample Helgoland_Spring_2_FD_160086 | JGI IMG/M metagenome (GOLD analysis project Ga0206123, IMG submission 160086) | Pelagic subsurface seawater microbial communities from Kabeltonne, Helgoland, North Sea - Helgoland_Spring_Bloom_20160316_1 | ecosystem: Environmental > Aquatic > Marine > Epipelagic ...
GGTGGCGGCGAGCAGGCCTTCGACATTGCGGATGTCGCGCCGTGTCTGTATTTCGGGCGGCACGAAGCCCGCGTTCTTGAGTAGACGGTAGCCGGCCCTCAGATCGGCCGGTACATGGCGGTCGTCGTCGAGGTCGAGTGGTTGGCCGGCGCCGGGCAGATTGTCGAATTCGCCGCGTTCGGCGGCGGCCTCGATATGGGCGTCGGCGAGTCGGTCGATTAAGCTCATGGCCCGAGAATACACCGCGTACCAACGACAGGAACAGCACGACATGACGGAGTTACTGGCGCCCGATCTGGATGGAGCCGACAAACAGGGCCATGTGTCCACGAATGGGATCGAGCTGGCCTACGAGCAGTTCGGCCGCGATCACCACCCGGCGCTGCTGCTGATCATGGGGCTGGGCACGCAGTTGACCGGCTGGCCCGATGCCTTCTGCCGTGCGCTGGCGGATACCGGGTTGCGGGTGATCCGCTTCGATAACCGCGATATCGGCCTGTCGACCAAGTTGAGCGATGCGCCGCGCGGCGACAGTCCGCACATGGCGTTCATCAAATCGTTGCTGCATCGCCCGGTCGCCGCCCCGTATGCGCTGGAAGACATGGCCATCGATACTCTCGGGCTGATGGACGCGCTCGATATCGAGCGCGCGCATGTCGTGGGCGCATCGATGGGTGGCATGATCGGGCAACTGCTCGCCGCGCTGTATCCGGACCGTATCGCCACGCTGACCTCGATCATGTCCAGCTCGGGCGCGCGTGGTTTGCCGCGCGGCCGGTTGAAAGTGTTGTTGCGGTTGGGCAAGGCACCCAAAAACAACGACCCCGACACCGTGGCCTGGCACATGGCCCGGACCATGCGCATGATCGGCAGCCCGGACTACGGCCGCAGCCGGGAGGACTGGGCCAGTGAAATCCGCCGCAACGTGGCGCGCAGTTATTATCCGGCCGGCACGCGTCGCCAGATGCTGGCCGCCATGGCCGCGCCGTCGCGGGTCGATCTGCTGGGCGGCATCAGCCAGCCGTCGCTGGTGATCCACGGCGCGGCCGATCCGTTGTTGCCTGTCAAGCACGGGCGAGATACCGCGCGTTATCTGTCCAATGGCCGTTATGAAGAAATCCCCGGCATGGGTCACGATCTGCCACCACGGCTGCTGCCGCGTTTCGTGGAGCTCATCGCCGGGCTGGCCCACGGCGACGCTGCGTAACAAGCACTTTCGGCCGGCGTCTCAGCCGAAGTCGAACACCGCTTGTGAGCCGGCCGCCGGTGGCGGCGCAAACCGGGTGCAGTCGAGCGCGATCCGGCGGCGGTTGTCGATACCCGCGCGCCGACAGGCCAGCTTGAAACGCCGCGCGATCAGATCGGCATAAACGCCGCTTCCGGTCATGCGGCTGCCCCAGGCCGGGTCGTAGTCGCGGCCGCCGTGCATCTGAGCGATGAGGCTCATGACGTGGTTGGCCCGCTGTGGATAGTGTCTCTCCAGCCATTCCCGGAACAGCGTCTTGACGCCGTGCGGCAATCGCAGCATGACGTAACCAGCGGTCCGGGCGCCCGCCTGTGCGGCGCGTGCGACCAGCGTTTCCAGCTCGTGGTCGGTGACCACCGGGATGACGGGCGCCACGAGCACGCCCACCGGCACATGCGCGGCGTGCAACGCGGCGATGGTGCGAAATCGCTGCGCCGGACCGGCCGCACGCGGCTCCAGCGTGCGTTTGATGTGGTTGTCGGTGCTGGTCACGCTCATCATCACGCTGGCGAGGTTGCTCGCGGCCATGTCGGCCAGAAGATCCAGGTCGCGGTTGATCAGTGCCCCTTTGGTGATGATCGAAACCGGCTGTCGGAACCGCCGCGCAACCTCCAGCATTGACCGCGTCACGCCCAGATGCTGTTCGTCCGGCTGGTACGGGTCGGTGTTGGCGCCGAGTGTAATCGGTTTGCAGCGATAGCCCGGGGCGCGCAGTTCTGCTTCCAGTCGTTCGGCGGCGTCTGCCTTGTAATAGATCTCGGTCTCGAAATCCAGGCCTGCCGAGTGATCGAGATATTCGTGAGTGGGCCGCGCGAAGCAATAGATACAGCCGTGGCTGCAGCCCTTGTAGGGATTGACGGAGGTGGAAAACGGCACGTCCGGCGAGTTGTTGCGGCTGATCACCCGCCGTGCCCGGTCCATGTGCAGATGGGTTGCGGGGCGGTCGCTGTCGTCTTCCGCCGTCGGGTTGTTCCACCCGTCGTCGAAATCCTCGGCCTGATGTTGCGCGAAGCGCGAGGCGGGGTTGGATAACGCGCCACGCGTCTTGCGGTATGTGGGCCGGTACGACATGTAGTAACTGTATAAATAAACAGTTTTATGAGCAAGCTTGGTTGATCGGCCACGCGTTCGGAGCGCAGCGGTCAGGCGGTCAGTGAATAAGCCAGCTCAGAATGATCAGACCGAGAACCGCCCATATGACGCCGGCGACGATCGCGCGTCGCAACAGTGCGCGCAGCGCGGCATACAGCAGAGCCAGGCCCAGCAGGAGCACGAGCAGGCTGAATATCGAGGCGTTGATCCCCAGCGAGGTCGTCAGGCCTTCGATGAAGCTGTCGATGGCGCCGTAAAGGTTGGCGAACAGCCATGCCAGGCTATCCACGATGGCCCGGATGCCATCGCCGATCCGTTCGCCGATCCAGTGGAAGAAATTGTCTGATGGCATGGGCGTTATCCGTGGTTTTGCTTGTGGCGGTAGTGTAAAAGGCGAGCCGGATCAGCGCGGCGGCAGGACGCGATCATGCAGCACACGCCGCAGCACGAAGCTGGAATGTACCCCGGATACGCCGCGGATACGGGTGATATGTTCCAGCAGCAGGCGCTGGTAGTCGTCCATATCGTGGGCAGCGACCCGCAACTGATAGTCGGCGGCCTGGCCGGTGATGAGCAGGCATTCCTGTACCTCGGGCAATGCCGCGATACGGGCCTCGAAGTGCTCGAAACGCTCGGGTGTGTGCTCGTCCATCGAGATCAGGAGCAATGCGGTCAGCCCGTAACCCAGGGCCTGGGCATCGACTTGGGCGCGATAACCGGTGATGAAGCCCGCCTGCTCGAGGGTGCGTACCCGGCGCAGGCACGGCGAGGGCGATAGATTCACGGTGTCGGCCAATGCCTGATTGCTGATGCGGCCGTGGGCCTGGAGGGTTTCCAGGATGCCGCGATCGAAGCGGTCCAGCTCGACGAGTTTGCGTGCTTCGGTCATTGTCGAAATAAAATTCCAATAATATTTATTTTATTAGCATAATATTCTTTTATTGTCGATATTCGAGCTGTTTTTGGCAAGCTCATGCCACGCGATAACGATTAAACTATGGCTTCGGTACCCGGCCGTAGCATGCCTCCGCCGGGAATCACGACAGCCCATATGCAAGGACAAGACCCATGAGCCGTTTCGACCATCGCAAATATCGCCCCGCGCCGCGGGTGCCGGCGTTCGACCGCACCTGGCCCGACCGCGACCTCGAGCGCGCGCCGATCTGGGTGAGCGAGGATCTTCGCGATGGCAATCAGGCCCTGCTGGAGCCCATGAGCGTGGTCCAGAAACAACGGCTCTGGAAACTGCTGGTGGATATCGGCGTCAAGCAGATCATGGTGGGTTTTCCCTCCGCCAGTCAGCCGGATTACGACTTCGTACGCTGGTTGATCGAAGAGGACCAGATCCCCGATGACGTCACCGTCGCCGCGCTGGTGCAGTCGCGCGAGCATCTGATCGAGCGCACCTTCGATGCGCTGGCCGGTGCCAAGCGCGCGATCGTGCATTTGTACAATTCCACCTCCACAGTGCAGCGCGAGCGCGTGTTCGAGATGGACCGCGCCGGCATCACCGATATCGCCGTATCCGGCGCCGAGTCGGTCAAGCGTCATGCGGCGCGCTATCCGGATGTGGACTGGACCTTCGAGTATTCGCCGGAAAGTTTCTCCTCCACCGAGATCGATTTCTCGATCGCGATCTGCGAGGCGGTTATGGATGTCTGGCAGCCCACACCGGACAACAAGTGCATCCTCAATCTGCCCAACACGGTCGAGCTGGCCGGCCCGCACCATCACGCCGACCAGATCGAGTATTTCTGTCAGCACATCGGCAACCGCGAATCCGTGATCGTGTCGGTGCATACGCACAACGATCGCGGCGGCGCGGTGGCCGCGGCCGAGCTGGCGATGCTGGCCGGCGCCGAGCGCGTGGAAGGCACGCTGCTGGGCAACGGCGAGCGCACCGGCAACATGGATATCGTGATCCTGGCGATGAATCTCTACGGCCAGGGCATCGATCCGGAGCTGGATCTGTCCAACCCGGACGAGATCATCCGCGTGGTGCACGAGTGCACCGGCATTCCGCTGCATCCGCGCCATCCCTGGGTGGGCGAGCTGGTCTATACCGCGTTTTCCGGCAGCCATCAGGACGCCATCCGCAAGTCGCTGCGCAAGCAGGGCGAGGACGAGCCCTGGCAGGTGGCCTACCTGCCGATCGATCCGCGCGACATCGGCCGCGACTATCAGGCCGTCATCCGCGTGAACAGCCAGTCCGGCAAGGGCGGCATGGCGTTTCTGCTGGAGCGCGACTACGGCATCAACCTGCCGCGCTGGATGATGCTCGCACTCGCCCCCCACGTGCAGGCCGAGAGCGAGAAGATCGCCGGCGAACTGGCCAGCTCGCAGATCCGCGATCTGCTGTTCAGCCACTTCTCGCGGCGGGCGCCGATCGCGCTGGTGGACTACGGCCTCAGCCGCGCGGGCGATACGCAGTCGATGGTGGTCACCCTCGAGCAGGACGGCGAGCGGTTCACGCTGGAGGGCCGCGGCAACGGGCCGCTGTCGGCGTTCGTCAACGCCTGGAACGCGCATGCGAACGACGACATCGCCGTGGCCGATTACGCCGAGCATGCGCTGTCGACCGGCTCCGACGCCGACGCCATCGCCTTCGTGCAGCTCAAGTGCGGCACGGTGCGGGTACCCGCGGTGGCCGAGGACAGCGATACGGTCAGTGCCTCGCTGCAGGCGATCATCAGCGCGATCAACCTCACCCGGGAGCGCGACGAGACCGGCCAGCGGGGCGGGCTGACCGCGCTCGCCAGCTAATCGCCCGCGCACGGGCGCCGGCCTCGCTCCGGCGCCCGCTTTTCAGATGCGCGGGAGGCGCGTTTCCATGGCCGAATTCATCCGTTTTGACGTAAACGCCGACGGCATCGCCCACGTGGTGCTCGATCGGCCCGACGTGCTCAACGCCATGCACGCGCCGATGCGCGAGGCGCTCATCGATTGCATGGCCACCCTCGACGCGCGCCCCGACGTGCGCGCGGCGGTGCTCACCGGCGCCGGGGAGCGTGCGTTCTGCGCCGGGCAGGATCTCGACGAAGCCGTGGCCTTCGACGGCGACGACGCGGTCGCGGCCTGGGCGCGGCACCAGGGTGCGCTGCTGCGTGCCGTGCGCGCGCTCGACAAGCCGCTGGTCGCCGGCTTCAACGGCGTGGCTACCGGCGTGGGCTTTCAGCTCGGCCTGCTCGCCGATCTGCGCATCGGCTATCCCGAACTGCGGCTGGGCCAGCCGGAGGTCCGGGTGGGGCTGGCCAGCATCTACGGTTCCTGGCTGATGTCCCTGCATCTGGGGCTGGCCGCGAACGTGGAGCTGTCGATGACCGGCGACCTGATCGACGGCGAGCGTGCGCGGGCGCTGGGGCTGGTCAACGAGCTCGTGCCGCAGGGCGACGTTCGCGATCGCGCCGGGGCGACCGCACGACGTCTCGCGGCGCAACCCGCCGCCGCGCTCGCCGCGACCAAGCGCCGTTTTCGCGAACAGACCCAGGCCGGCTTCGATGCCACCTGCGAGGCGGCGGTGGCCGCCCAGGTCGCGGCCTACGCGAGCGGCGAACCCCAGCGGCGGATGTCCGCCTTCATCGCCCGTCGCCAGGCCTGACGCAGCTGCCCGGGCGGGTGTCGCCCGCGATCGCGCGTTGGCGCATCCCGATCCGGACCGTTGCGGCGGTCGGGCTCGGGTCACCACCACGAGACCCGGTCGTGGCCACGGCGCTGGCCGCCAGTCATCCCTCGGGGTCGGGCGCGCGGTCGCGCTTGATCCGGGCGTGCGGTGCCGCGGCCTGTGTCGCCGGTGTACCCGGTCGCTGGCTCGACTCAGCGCCGGAGATTGGTGGCCGACACCGGCGCGGCGTCGTTGCCCCAGCTGCCGCGGATGTAGCTGATCACGGCGGCGAGCTCGCGTTCCGATAGCTGGTGGAACGGCGGCATGCCGTAGGGGCGGGGATTGCCCGCGGTCGCCGGTGGAAAGCCGCCGCGCCGGATCATGTTGGCGACGTTGACCGGGTTGTCCATGGTCACCGCGCGGTTGCCGGCCAGGGACGGGGCGCCGTCGCCGCCTTCGCCCTCGTCGCCGTGACAGTCGGCGCATGCGTTCGCATAGATGCGCCCGCCCTCGCGCATGGCCGCTTCGCGCCCGCGCTCGGACAGCCCGATCAGGCGCTCGGGTGAGGCCACCGTCCGTGCCGGGATCGATTTCAGATAAGTGGCCATGGCCCGGGCGTCCTCGGAGCTCAGGTACTGCAGGCTGTCGAATACGACATCGGCCATCGGGCCCATCGTCGCGGCGTGCTCGGTTCGGCCGCTGCGCAGCAAGGCCGCCGCCTCGGCCACGGGCCAGTCCTGCAGCCCGGCCTGGGCCGGATCGGCCAGCGGCGGCGCGTACCAGCCGTGGATCATCGCGCCGGGGGCGTCGGCCTCCGTGTCGGTCGCACCGAAGGTGCCGCGGGCGCGGTGGCAGCCGTCGCAGTGGCCCAGGCCCTCGACGAGATAGCGCCCGCGCGCCCGCACGGGATCGGCGTCCGCCGTGTCCGCGGGCGTGCCCGGCTCGAAGTACAGCGCCTGCCAGAGATTGACCAGCGGCCGGTAGCCGTAGGGCCAGTCCAGATCGTGCGCCGGGGTCTCGTGCGCCACGGCCGGCACGGTCTCGAGATAGGCGTGGATCGCGTCGATGTCGTCGCGTTCGACCCGGGTGTAGCTGGGGTACGGGCAGGCCGGATACAGCGGCGAGCCGTCGGCGCGTTCGCCTTCGTGCATGGCCGCCCAGAGGTCGTCGGCGTCCCAGTCGCCGATGCCGGTGGCCGCATCCGGCGTGATGTTGGGCGTGATGAAGGTGCCGTAGGGGCTGTCCAGGCGCAGGCCGCCGGCGAAGGGTTCGCCGCCGGGTGCCGTGTGACAGCCCGAGCAGTTGCCGATGCGGGCGAGATACTCGCCGCGTTCGGCGTCGGCGCTGTCAGTGGCGCCGACGGCCGGGGCCGCGGTCAGAAGGAGCAGCAGTATCGGAAGCAGGCGATGCACGGGTCAGGCGTTGTCGTCGGGCGCCGGGACGCTGCCGCAGTCCATCGGCGGCTCGGCGACCGGGGCGTCGGCGGGTTCGGTGTTGTCGGGGACCGGCCGGGCGGCCAGCCAGGCGGCCACGGCCTCGACGTCGCGGCCGTCGAGCTGCGCGGTGATTTCGGCCATGCAGTCCGGCGCCGCGGCGTGCCGGGCGCCGACCTGCCAGGCGCCCAGCTGAGCCATGATGTACAGGCGCGGCAGGCCGACCAGGCCGGGCGTGTTCGGCTGCACGCCGGTCAGGCGCTCGCCGTGGCAGCTCGCGCAGGCGGGCACTTCGGCCTGCGGATCGCCCTCGCGCACGAGCTGTTCGCCACGTTCGGCCAGAGCCCGGCCGGGGCGCTCGGCCGCGGCGGGATAGGGCGGATGCCGCTCGGCGAAATGGCGTGCGATCTCGTAGAGATAGTCGCGCGACAGATGCGACACCATGTGATTCATGGTCGCGTTGCGCCGCCGCAGCGCCTGATAGTTGACCAGCTGGTTGTAGAGATAACCCGCCGGCTTGCCGTGGATGCGCGGCACGTAGCCGTCATCGAGCCGGATGCCTTCCTCGGCGTGGCAGGCGGTGCAGGCTTCGAGGCGCCGGGCCATGGCATCGCCACCGGAGGTGCTGTCGCGTGCGCTGGCCGGCGCGGCGATGGCCAGGCCCGCAGCCAGCACGATGGCAATGAGAAAAACCCTTGTGGCAAACACGGTTGCAGCAGCCTCGAATGGATGGGCCGCGGACGCGGCGCTCGGTCGCCATTATCGTCGGATGGAGCCTGACCACCAAGCGACAGTTGCGCCGGATGATGCATAACAGTTGCGGACGTACATTGCTGTTACGAAAAACCACCGGCAACTGTGGCTGGCGGGATCGATACCCCGGCCCGGACAATCGCGCTCACGACATGCGTTTCAGGAGCGTTCGATGGATTCAACGCAACCCGTGCCCGCAGCCGGTGGGCGCCGACCGCGATGGTGGCAGGTGATGTTCAGCGTAGCCAGTGCGTTTTTCGGTGTGCAGAGTTCGCGCGTGCGCCGACGAGATTTCACCTATGGTCGTCCGTTGCACTTCATCGTTTGCGGGTTGTTGATGACCGGCGTCGTGGCGCTGCTGTTTTTCGGCGCCGTACGCCTGGCACTGGCCTATCTGGCATGACGTGAGGCCGGGTTCGGCCGGTGCCACCGGTCGATGATTTCGGCCAGGCGGGCCACGCCCTTGGCGATTTCAGCCGGGTTCGGGTGGCCGTAGTTCAGGCGGACGTAATTGTTGAAGGTGTCGTCGGTCGAGAACAATACCCCCGGAGCTATGGCCACTTCCGCGGCCAGCGCGCGGCGATGCAGTTCGCGTGCGTCGATGCCGGCAGGCAGGCGCAGCCAGAGCACGTAGCCACCCGCGGGGCGGGTGAATGCGATATCGGCCGGCAGTTCGCGGCACAGGTGCTCGATGAGCCGGTCGCGGCGCGAGCACAGTTCCGCGCGCAGTGCCGCCAGATGCCGGTCATAGTGGGTCCCAGCCAGATAATCGGCGATGCCGACCTGCGCCGGTAGCGAGGCCGCGAGCGTGCTATCGAGCTTGTAGCGCATCACGCGGGCGGTGTGGCGCCCCGGCATCGCCCAACCGATGCGATAACCCGGCGCCAGGCACTTGGAGAACGTGCCGCAATGCAGGACATGGCCGCTCGTGTCGAATGCCCGCGCCGGCGGTGGCCGTTGGTCGCCGTAATAGAGTTCGGCATAGGCATCGTCCTCGATGAGCGGCACCTCGTATTCGGCGAGCAGTTCAGCGAGCGCGCGCTTGGCCGGTGCCGGCATCAAGGCGCCGGTCGGGTTCTGAAAGGTAGGCATCAACCAGCAGGCGGCTGGGCGGAAACGGGCCAGGCGTGCGCGCAGGTCGGCGAGATCGACTCCGGTCTCGGCATCGACGGGTATCTCGACGGCACGCCGACCGAGCCGCTCTATGGCCTGCAGGGCGCCGTAGAAGGTCGGGCGCTCGATGAGTACGCTGTCGCCCGGCCGGGTCACCGCCTGTAGACATAGATTGAGCGCTTCAAGCGCGCCGTGGGTGATCACGATTTCGTTCGGATCGACGTGATAGCCGTCGAGGTGATAGCGAATGGCGATCTGGCGTCGCAGCTCGGCATTGCCGGGTGACAGATCCTCGACGCTCTGGTGCGCGTCCGCATGCCGCAGGCCGCGATAGATCGAACGGCGCAGCCGCGCCAGCGGAAACAGACGCGGGTCCGGGAAAGCCGAACCCAGGGGCATCAGCTCGCGCGATCGGCTGGCGTCAAGCACGGCATGGATCAACCGGCTGCGGTCGACCGGCACGCCTGCCTCGCGCGCCGGGGCAAGCGCCGGCGGGTCGGGACGTTGCGGATAATGCACGGCGCGCGCGCTGACGTAATACCCAGAGCGCGCCCGGGCCTCGACGAGTCCGCGTGCTTCCAGCAGACGGTAGGCCTGCAATACCGTGGACACGCTCAGCCCGCGCCGGCGACTGGCCTCGCGTACCGAGGGCAAGCGCTCGCCCGCCGGGAGGGCGCCGCTGGCGATCAGCGACTGGACCTGCTCGGCATAGTCGATATAAAGCGCCATCGTTTCGGGTCGTCCGCCCCGGCGGTCGCGGCCTGTGTTTGGCGAATGCCGCGCAGTATAGCAACCCGCCGGCTACGCAGGGCTACGGATGGCGACCTGTCTCGGGTGCACGCTAATCTATGGCGCTGTGCATTGATGCCGGCGGATGCGCGACGGGGCGCGATGGGATCCGGCCGGGGAAAGGGGAGCCTTGCATGGCTGAAGAGTCGAAGCCGGTCGACCGGGCACCGGACAATTACGTGATGCGACTGTTCGAGCGGCCGATCCAGGTGCGGTCGTTCATCATGACCGCGATCCTGGCGCTGCTGGTGCTCTACACGCTGTACTTCGCGCGGTTCGTGTTCATTCCGGTAGTGCTCGCGCTGATCTTCAATCTGCTGCTCGGGCCGCTGGTCACCAGGCTGCAGCGCTGGTACGTGCCGCGCTGGATCAGTGCGCTGCTGATTCTCGGCAGTTTCGGCTCGTTGGTCATCTACGGCGCCTACGCCCTCATGGGGCCGGCGCAGTACTGGATCAACCATGCCCCCCAGGCATTCACCTCCTTCAGCCAGCAGACGTCCGAACTGCAGCAGCAGATTCAGGACATGAACGAGAGCACCGAGGAGATCAAGGAAGCCGCCTCCGAGCTGATAGGCGAGGCGTCGCGCCGGACCATCACGATCAACGATCAGGGCATTCGCGATCAGATCGTGGCCAATCTGCAGTGGACGAGCGGCATTCTGTTCATGACCGTGATCATGCTCTATTTCATGCTCTGCGGCCGCGGCTTCCTGCTTCGACGACTGCTCATCCTCACCCGTACCGGCCGCAGCCGGCGCAACGCCGTGCGCATCGTGCGCCATCTGCAGAGCGACATCAGCCGTTATCTGCTCACAGTGACCGTGATCAACACCGTGCTCGGCGCCGCGGCCGCCGGCGTGCTCTGGGTGATCGGTCTGCCGGACCCGATACTCTGGGGCGTGCTGGTCGGGGTGTTCAATTTCGCGCCCTACGCCGGGGCGGCGATCTCGCTGGCCGCCATCTCGCTGGCCTCGTTCGCGACCTTCGACACGCTGGCGCATGTGCTCGCCGCCCCCGCCGCGGTGTTCGCGCTGAACGTGCTGGAAGGCAACTTCATCACCCCCGCGATCCACGGGCGACGCTTCGAGATGAGCGCGCTCATGGTCTTTTTGGCGCTGTTCTTCTGGGGCTGGCTCTGGGGCGTGGCCGGCATGCTCATGGCCGTGCCGCTGCTCGTGGTCATCAAGGTCACCTGCGACCACATCGAGGAACTGCGGCCGGTGGGGCGGTTCCTCGGGAACTAGCCGGGCAGACCCCGCAAAGACGTGCCGCCGGGTCGTCGATTCGGCGCAGGCTGTCGCCGGGCCGGCCGGTGCCGGATGCGCCGCCGGGCCCGAATGGCGAGCGGCGCGGGCGCCGTGGCCGGTGGCCGACGGACCACGCCACTATCGACTTCGGACGTGACCGACGCACCGCCGGCGACTCCGGACGGGCACGGCTGGCCTGACCTCGAGGTTCGAGCTTGGCTCGCGCGCCTAGCCGGCCGGCCGCAGGAACACGAAGTAGCCCAGAAAGATGACCGCCAGCGCGTACATCAGCGGGTTGATGTCGCGGGCGCGGCCGGCGGCGGCCATGGTCAGCGGATAGACGATGAAACCCAGCGCGATGCCGGTGGCGATGGAGTAGGTCAGCGGCATCATCAGCACGGTGACGAAGGCCGGCGCGGCGGTCTCGAAGCGCTCCCAGTCGATCTGCTTGAGCGAGGCGCACATCAGCACGCCCACCACGATCAGCGCCGGCGCGGTTACCGCCGAGGTGACCACCGCCAGCAGCGGCGAGAAGAACAGCGCCAGCAGGAACAGCACGCCCACGACGACGGCGGTGAAGCCGCTGCGGCCGCCGGCGGCGACCCCCGAGGCGGACTCGATGTAGGCGGTGGTCGAGGAGGTGCCGATCAGCCCGCTGGCAGTGGTCGCCAGGGCGTCGGCGAACAGCGCCCGGCCGGCGCGCGGCAGACGGTTGTCGCGGATCAGCCCGGCCTGTCGGGCCACGCCCATGAGCGTGCCGGCGGAGTCGAAGAAGTCCACGAACAGCATGGTCGCGATCACCACCAGCATGTTCGCCGTGAACAGTTCGTCGAGACGGGTCAGGGCCACGCCGGCCACCGGGGTCACGTCCGGCACCTGGCCGACGATGTGGTCGGGCAGATCGATCAGGCCGGTGACGATGCCCGCAGTGGCGGTGGCGACCATGCCGAGGAAGATCGCGCTGGTCAGACGCAGCGTCATCAGCACCAGCGTCACCGCGAGGCCGAAGATCGCCAGCAGCGTCTCCGGCGTGGTCAGCGGCGCCAGCCGCACCAGCAGGGCGTCGTCGTCGAGCACGATGCCCGCGTTCTGCAGACCGATGAACGCGATGAACAGGCCGATGCCGGCGGCCACCGCGTGCTTGAGTTCCGGGGCCACCGCGTCGATGATGCGCTGGCGGATGCGCGACAGCGACAGTGCCACGAAGATGAGGCCGGAGACGAAGGTGCCGGCCAGCGCCGTCTGCCAGTCGATGCCCATGCCGAGCACCACCGAGAAGGCGAAGAAGGCGTTGAGCCCCATGCCCGGGGCCTGGGCGATCGGAAAGCGCGCCAGCAGCCCCATCACCAGCGAACCGAAGGCCGCGGCCAGCGCGGTCGCGGTGAACACCGCCTCGCGCGGCATGCCCAGCGCCTCGGCCTCGGGGCCGGCGCTGGCCAGCGAGAGCACGCTGGGGTTCACGAACAGGATATAGGCCATCGACAGGAAGGTCGTCAGCCCGGCCACCGATTCAGTGCGGAAGTTCGTGCCCAGCGTGTCGAAATCGAAATAGCGCGCGATCGCGTTCACGGCGTAATCCCTGATGCGGCCCGGCGCGAAACGATACAAGAAACGTGCCGTTCCCGGCGCCGGCGGTGGCTCATGCGCCGCCGCTGCGGCCGGCGACGCGGGCGAGAAAAGCGGTCAGCGGCGGATTGACCGCCGCCGGATGGGTCAGGTTGGCCGCGTGTCCGGCGCCGGGAATGCGCACCAGCTCCGCCCGGGGCAGCCGTGCGGCCATTTCCTCGGCGAGCGTCATGTCGATGGCGCGGTCGGCCTCGCCGTGGATGACCAGCGCCGGCACGTCGATCTCGCCGAGGCGGTCGCTGATGTCGTCGCGCGTGTCGAGGGTGGCGTAGATGCAGGCGACATTGGCCGCGGAGGACGCCGCCCAGCGCGACTTCCACTGCTCGGCGTGGGCGCTGTCGTCGCCGAGGATGCGCGCGGCGATGTTGTCGGCCATCTCCGGCGTCAGGCCGTGTTCGGCCCAGAGGGCGGCCGCCCGTCGATGGGTTTCGATGCGCTCGGCGGGCTCGGGCCGGGCCTGGCTGTCAATGAGCGCCAGTGCCGCGACGCGCTCCGGATGGGTGAGTGCGGCCCGCAGGGAGAGATAGCCGCCCTGGGACATGCCGATCCAGACCGCCCGCTCGATGCCGAGAGCGTCGAGCAGCCCGACGGCGTCGTCGGCCGAATCGTAGTAGGAGAACGGCGCCTCGTCGGTCACGGTGGCGCCGTGGCCGCGTTCGTCCCAGGCGATGCAGCGATAGTCTTGTCGGAGCGCCTCGATCTGCGGCTCGAACATGCGATGGTCCATATGCAGTCCGTGCGAGAACAGCAGCGGCGGACCGTCGCCGCCGGTGTCGATATAGAACAGTCGCTGGCCGTTGCTGTCGATGTGCGGCATGTCGTCTCCTCGTTGCGCGGTGGCTGTGGCGGCGCGACCGGGCCCGGCGGTCAGCGTCCGGCGGACGGGCCGTGGCGCGGCTCGCGGCGGCGTGCCATCTGGCGGGCCAGCCGGCTGGAACGGGCCACATCCGACAGCGTCAGGACACCCTGGACCTCGCGGGGGTGGTTCATGTGGCCGTCCGGGGTCACCAGTGCGACCTCGCAGTGGGCGGCCCGCAGCCGGCCGACGATGTCGAATATCAGGTCGTCGGCGCCGACCACGATGTATTCGTGCTCCATGTGCTCGTCCGCCCAGCTGCGGATGCGCCCGCGCCCGGTCAGCCGGTAGTGGCGGCGCGAGGAGAAGATCGACTGGATGCCGCCTTCGGCGTCGAGCACCAGCACGTTCGGCGTCTGCCGGCCGAACCGGCGGAAGCGCCGGCGGATCTCGGCCATGCCGCGGGTGCTGCCGACCCGGACGACCCGCGGATCGTAGAAGTCCGAGGCCTTGCGCAGCATGAACAGATTGGTCTCCAGCGAGGCCGGCACCGGGTGATTGCGGCGGCTGAGCTTGAAGGTGTAGATCGTGTCGGCGGTCAGGAACTGGCGGATGCCGTAGGCGATGGAGACGATGATCACCATCGGGATGATCACGTGGTAGTCGCGGGTCATCTCGAAGATGATCACGATCGCGGTCAGGGCCGCGCCGGTCGTGCTGGCCACCGCGCCTGCCATGCCGAGCACCGCCATGGTGGCGACATCGAGTGAAAACCAGGGCACTGTATGCTGCATTGCCACCGCGAACGCACCGCCCAGGGTTGCGCCCAGGTACAGCGCTGGCGAGAACACGCCGCCGGAGGCCCCGGATCCGAGGGTTAGTGAGGTAGCCAGCAGCTTGGCGCCGAACAGCAGCAACAGCAGTCCCGGCGCGGATAGTACGTTCTCGAGAATGTCTTGGATCGTGGCGTATCCTACGCCCTGGATATAGTAATTGCCGGTGAAATGGATGAAGGCGTACATCATCACGCCGACCAACCCCATGCCGATGATGTGGCGGCTGTAGTCGTTGCCGGGCAGTTTCTCGAAAGCGGCCTCGAAGAAGTAGATACTACGCGTGAATACCAGCGCCGCCAGCCCCAGAAGTACGCCGAAAACGATATAGATCAACACGAGTTCGGGCGAATTCACGTCCAGGCCGCTGTTGGCGAGCGCCGGAATATCGAATGACGGCGTATCGCCGAACAGCATCCGGCCCACGAACGCGGCGGCACCGGTCGCCAGGGCCACCGGGATCAGCGTGCGGCCGCTGGTTTCCGGCAGGATGATCTCGATTGCGAACAGCAGGCCGCCCAGCGGCGCGTTGAAGGTGGCGGCGATACCGCCCGCCGCACCGCTGGCCACCAGCGTATTGCGTTGCCATTCGCGCAACAGGGTGAGCTGGCCCACGCCAGAACCCAGCGCCGAACCGATCTGGATGATGGGGCCCTCACGCCCGACTGCGCCGCCGGTGGCGATGGAGATCGACGAGGCCAGCGCCTTGACACCGGCCACGCCCGGGCGGATCACGCCGCCACGATAGTAGATGGCGTCGATCACTTCGGGGACACCGTGGCCCTTGGCCTCCGGCGCGAAGTTCTTGACCAGGAACGTGACCGCTACAGCGCCGAGCATCGGGATCAGGATGATCCAGGGCCCCAGTGGGCTGGCCGGGGTATGCGCATTGGCATTGTAATCCAGCGAAAACTCACCGAAGAAGGCGAGGTTGTGGAACAGTCCGATGAGGTCGCGGAACAATGACGCACCCCCGCCCGCTGCTATGCCGATGCCTACGGCGAGTAGGCAAAGTAGCAAGCTGGACCGCTCGATCGTGCGTGGCCGGGCCACCCGTCTCCTTCGTACTGTCTGGAACGCTGCAAGCCTCCGGGCAAGGCCGGTGGCGGCGGGGCGTCTGTCATTAGGTTGGCGCGGGCGCGTTTGCGCCGCGTGGTGCTCAATTATTATACAAAAATAGTGCGCGTTTGCCGAATATGACGGTGCTCGCGGGGCGCCAGATCGTGCGGGGTTGCGTCCCCGTGGTTATGTCAACGCTTGCGTTGCAATGGTTCCAGCAACCGCCCGGCAATGCGGCTGCTAGACTGCAGCCATGAGCAGCGATACGGATACGCCGCAGAGCTGGCGCGGTTGGGTGACCGGGGCGGTTTCGCGCTGGCTGGCGGTCGATATACGGCCACGCGAGATGCCACGTAACGATTTCGCGCGGCTGTGCGAGCATCTGCAGCCGGGCGACGTGGTTCTGGTGGAGGGGCGCAGCCGCGTGTCCGGCATCATTCAGAGTGTCACCCTCAGCTCGTGGACCCACGCGGCGCTCTATATCGGCCGGCTATCGGACTTTGATGAGCTGCCGGAGGCCGCGCAGGAGCGGCTCGTGGGGCTGAGCGGGGATGCCCCGCTGTTGCTGGAGGCGGAGCTTGGAAAAGGTGTGCATTTGTCGCCGGTTGATCGCTACGCCCGCGAGCATCTGCGCCTGTGTCGGCCGAAGGAGTTGTCACCGGAGGATGCCCGCGCTGTTGTGGCTTATGCGCTCGCGCGTCTGGGCACGCCCTATGACCTGCGCCAGATCAGCGATCTGCTGCGGTTCTTCTTTCCCTACGGCCTGTTGCCACGCCGCTGGCGGTCGTCGTTGTTCGAGGTGGGCCACGGCGATATGGCCCGCACGATCTGCTCGAGCCTGCTGGCCAATGCGTTTGCCAGTGTGCGCTATCCCATTCTCCCGACCCTCCACCGCGGTCGGGATGGCCGGGTCGTTTTTCATCGTCGCAATGCCCGATTGGTTACGCCGCGGGATTTCGATCATTCGCCGTATTTCGATATCGTCAAATATCCGTTCTTCGGCGACGACGTCGGCCGCTACCGCGAGCTCGATTGGGACGACGAGGACTTTTCGTCGCCGTCCGCATCCGG
>Ga0206123_10002338_pt1 | contig 16646 bp, 12 predicted proteins | sample Helgoland_Spring_2_FD_160086 | JGI IMG/M metagenome (GOLD analysis project Ga0206123, IMG submission 160086) | Pelagic subsurface seawater microbial communities from Kabeltonne, Helgoland, North Sea - Helgoland_Spring_Bloom_20160316_1 | ecosystem: Environmental > Aquatic > Marine > Epipelagic ...
GATCTGTCTGTCGGGATTAAGCTACTGCCACTATTTGACCAGTCCATTCAGGTCCATCATGTCAGACTGGACGGACTGAAAACTGCCATTATCAAATCCAACGAGACCATTATGGTTGGAGACTATGAGATACCTGCACAGTCCGCAACACCAGCAGCATCTGAGTCTCCCCCCTGGACCTATCAAATCGAGAAAATCAATATCAGCAATACCCGCACCCAACTGAGTATCGACGGTCAGGAACACATGCTGAAGATCAAGAATCTTGAACTCGGTAATATTTCAACTGACCTGGCATCCCCGGTTGATATCTCTCTCGAAATTCAACTGGACGATGCATCCTTGTCCAGCCATGGTAAATATCAGTACTCGGACTCTGCCAGCCAGAGTTTTGCGGGTGAGATAAACATCACTGACCTGAAACCGGAAAAATTTGAGCAACTCCTCCAACAACCGATAGCAGGTAACTTCACCACCCGTCAGACAGTGAAGTTTACCGGCCAACCTGAAAGTTTTGAGCTGTTCCTTGACGGCAGTACAAAATTAGTCGGGCTGAAATTGAAAACCGAGGCAACCCAAGAGCAAGCGTCAATCGACCTGAACATGGGCGAGTTGAGCCTCAACCAGCGATTGACGATCGCCCGTTCCGCTGAAAGCCTGCAAGTGACCAGCGAAGGTGACCTTACGCTGGTCGAGCTTGAATACAACCAGCGCACCCTGGGTCGCCTGAACTGGGCTGGCGTCGTCGCATTTGACCAACCCGCGGAGCAACAACCGGCCCAGGAGGCATTTGCACTCAAGGCAAATGGAGATCTTGCGGTCTCGGCGCTAACAGACCCGGTTTTTGGTGAGCTAATGTCAGCAAACATGGTTGCAATTTCATTGTCTTCCGGAGAATCACTGACCGCTCAGGCGCTTCTCATAAAGGGAATTAACACCAGCCTGAGCCGCAGCGAAGACGGCACCATACCGGGCTTGAGCGGTGGCGAGACAAATAGCCAGGTCAATAATCAAGCCAATAACCAGACGAAGAACAGCAACCAGACTAACCCTGATAACTCGCTGGTACCGATCGACGAAATCCGAATTGAACGATTTGAGGTAACAGATAGCCGGATTCGCTTCACAGACCACAAGGTAACACCGGTCACCACCTTTGAATTAAACGACTTGAATTTCACCCTCACACCTTTTTCAATTGTAGCGGACCAGACTTTTACATTTAGTGCCAAACATCAAGCGGATGAGTCCCGGGTCGGGCTGATTGAGAGCCACGGCACGATCAATCCTGCAAATCAAATCTCCGGAAAAGCAGCACTCAAGCTCCAGAACCTCGAATTACACGAAGTAGGTGCCTATCTGGGTGGCGGTGTACAAAGTGGTCGCCTGACTCTGTCAACCGATATCGATATCGACAAGGGTCTGGTAAAGCTCAATAACAACATAATGATCGAGGCAATGAAACTGACCAAATCAGGCTCGGCACAGCAGTCTGGTAGCGCGGAACCACCAGCCAGCGGCGTATCCGCGGCCCTGGCACTTTATTTGTTAAAAGACAAAAAGGGTAATATTGAATTAAAGGTCCCGGTTGAAACGGATCTGGAAAATTTCTCCATCGGTACCCAGGATATTATTGCAAAAGCCTTGAGCGGTGCTGCGCAAAAAGCCGCCCTGAACTATGCAAAATTTATCCTGCAACCCTACGGAAGCTTGTTGCTGTTGAAGGACATTGCCGGAGAAATAGCAAAACCTCGATTCGAACCGGTAAAGTTTGAGCCACGTTCGATCATACTGAGTGATGATGGCGCTGCCTATGTGATGAAAATCGCGGAATTACTGGCTAACAAACCGGAAATGAGAGTCACCATTTGCGGTGTGTCCACGCTGCTGGATCTCCCTGTTGCGATAAGTGAGCCTGCACAGGTTGAATCCCAACTGCCCGAGACCGGGTTGCCTGAATCCAAATTAATCATCCCTGAAGACTCGTATTTCCTGGCTTTGGCAAAACAGCGAGGCGACATCACCCGTGAGACTATTCAGAAACAGGGAATTGAAGGCACCAGAATATTTTCCTGCCAGGCAATTATCGAGAAAAAGGAATCTGCCCCGAGAGTTGAAATATCATTATGATGCTTTCACCCTACCCCGGCCCAGACCTGGTCACACTGATGTCTAATCCACGCCTACTGTGGCCTGCGCGCGATATACTTGACTATATTGATAACTTATATGCATCGGAACCCATCGCATTCATACAGTTCACTCGCTAGACTTCATGGCAACTCTATTTAACTAATCGGATATAAATCGTGATTAACAAAGAACAACCCGGGTGGTTCAAACGGGCGCTGGACATCCCTTACACCGACAATACCATTACCTGTGACGGCACAGACATTCACTATCTGCTCTGGAGTGACGACACAAGCAAACCAGGGTTGGTGTTAGTACACGGTAATGGTGCCCACGCACATTGGTGGACGTTTCTTGCGCCCTATTTTATGGACCACTACCAGGTATTAGCCATCGACCTATCCGGCGCCGGAGACAGTGGTCGACGTGACCGATACACGCCGGAGGCATTCGCCGCCGAAATTAACGCTGTCGCAGATGATGCAGGATTTGGCAATGACACAATCATCGTCGGCCACAGTTTCGGCGGTTACCTCACACTGAAGACAGGGCTGCTCTACAGAGACAGGCTAGAGGGGATTGTGCTGGTCGACTCAGCAGTAAGACCACCTGATTTCGAGTGGGAACGTGACCCAAAAAGATCTCCCATTAAAGCCAAGCGAGTCTATGAGAATTTTGATGCGGCACTCGCCAGATTTCGCCTAATGCCACCACAGGATTGTGACAACACCTACCTGCTCGACTATATTGGGCGTCATTCGATCATGGAGGTTGAGAACGGTTGGACATGGAAATTTGATGACACCATGTTCCGAAAATTCGAATTCGGTGACAACATGCATGAAGACCTGGCGAAGCTGAAATGCAGGGTTGGGGTTCTTTATGGCGAGGACAGCTATTTATTCTCCCAGGAAATTGCCGACTATATGTTTGGTGTGCTCGACAAATCGGTACCCTTTGTTGGTATCCCCGAAGCCCAGCATCATTTGTTTCTGGATCAGCCTTTGGCATTTGTCAGCAGCTTGAAAACGCTGTTGGCGGAATGGCGCCATTCCAGACCACAACGCATTCACCCTTAAGGTTACTCACTTCAACAAAGGTTTTTACCTGGATTAGATTTTCGATAGAGTGTTGTGGTACAACAGGACACACTAACTATGAAAACCAGTCACATTTCAGCAATCAGCATTATCATTGCCTGCACAGGTTGTTCGCAGGTTAGTGACCCTCCAGCGTCACTTGGCACACTCGAACGTGATCGTATCGAATTGACCGCAGAATCAAGCGAAGCGATCATCCGCATCCAGGTAAAGGAAGGTGACCTGGTTGACGCAGGTACAGTTCTGGTACAACAAGACACAAGCAGGGCTGAAGTAGCCCTGGAAAAAGCAGAAGCAGATAAAGCGGTGGCGCAAGCCAGACTAATTGCCGCCGAGGCAGGTCCAAGACAACAACAAATTTCCGGTGCGAGAGCACGTCTGGAAATCGCAAATAGTGCCCGCCATACAATCGGCGCGGAGCTGGACAGGTCCTTATCGTTACTGGAACGAAAACTCGCTTCCCAAAACCAGGTGGATTTACTCCAGGGAAACTACAACGAGGCCCTGGCCAGAGTTCAGGAGGCCAGAGCCAACCTGGACGAATTACTCGAGGGTACAAGATCAGAAGAAATAGACCAGGCCAGATCAAACCGCGCCGCCGCCGTCGCGGTCGTTCGTGGCCTGATGATAACCCGCGACAGGGCCACAACAATTGCACCATTACCCGGTATCGTTGAGGTGCTGCCATTTGAAATTGGCGAACGACCCGGTCAAGGCGCAACCGTTGTTGCCCTCCTCGCAACCGGTAGAATCTATGCAAGAGTGCATGTCTCGGAACCGCTGAAGGCGAAACTTGCCGTCGGCGATGCAGCACAACTTCGTCTTGATGGTCATACCAATCACCTTATGGGTCGAATACGCTGGATTGCAAGCAGTGCATCTTTCACACCATACTTTGCCCTTAACCAGCACGACCGGTCCAGGCTTAGCTATCTCGCAGAAATCGATCTTGATGATAACGACAATAGTCTACCTATTGGCGTGCCAGTTGAAGTGACTTTCCCCGGACTCAAAGAGTGACTGGCGGTATTGCAATCTCCACATCCAATCTCACCCGAAACTTCGGAGATCTGGTTGCCGTTGATCATATCAACCTGGAGGTGCCGGAAGCCTGTATCTACGGTTTTTTGGGTCCCAATGGCTGTGGCAAATCCACCACAATCAGAATGCTGTGCGGTTTACTCACCCCAAGTGAAGGGGACGCGACTGTTTTAGGCCTCGATATCAAACGTGACGCAGAGAAACTCAAAAAAGAGATTGGCTACATGACCCAGCGATTCTCTCTTTACGATGATCTAACGACCCTGGAAAACCTCAGGTTTATCGGTGACATTTATCAACTGGATCGCTCTACACGGGATCAACGAATCGACTATGTTTTGAATCGATTCGGGCTGGATCAAATGACCGAACAATTAGCCGGCACCTTAAGTGGCGGTCAGCGGCAAAGGCTGGCCCTGTCTGCGGTCACACTGCAACAACCAAAACTGTTATTTCTGGATGAACCCACCAGCGCAGTAGATCCTGAAAGCCGGCGCCAATTCTGGGAGTTTCTGTTCGATATTGTCGAACAGGGAACCACAATTTTAGTCACAACCCATTTTATGGACGAGGCAGAGCGTTGCCACGGCATAGCAATTCTCGACAATGGCGCACTGGTTGCCAGTGGTTCCCCCACGGAGATGAAAAGGGATTTGGCAGCATCTGTCGTCGAAATCGAATCTGATCAGTCCCGGGCGATTCGTCAGGAGTTAATGAACAATGCTGCAATCATCGATGTCGCACAACTTGGAACACGTCTGCACGCCCTGGTCGAGCAAGGTCACCCTGAACCTGTCGATTTTGTTGCGAGGCTTTTAAGCGGCTTTAAACCTGTACCGGGGATGAAAGTTGTCGAACCAAACCTGGAAGATGTGTTTGTGATGGCAACCCACGGCCGGGTGCCCTGATGCAACTCAGTTTCTCGTTTCCCCGAATGTGGTCAATCGCCACAAAAGAGTTTCTTCACCTGAAACGCGATCGCCTGACAGGCGGCATGATCGCCGGCATCCCAATAATGATGACCTTATTATTTGGTTACGCCATCAATACTGATGTCCGAGGATTAAATGCAGCGGTCTTTGACGAGGCCAATACAAGTGTATCCAGAAGTCTGGTTGCCGCTGCGAGGGCAAGCCAGGTGGTCGATAGTCTTGTTCTCGCCAGCAGTCCATGGGAGCTTGAACAGCTTATTGCGAATGGCAAAATCTCGATCGGAATTCATATCCCCCAGGATTTTGAACAAAAACTGGCGCTCAATCAACGCCCCCTCGCCCAGTTATTGGTGGATGACAGTGACCCCGCCGTCCTCGGAACGGCACGCGGGCTGGTCGCGAGCTCGGTGCCTGAATCGGGAATAGGCAACAGTACCCGGGGAACCTTTGAGGTCCGCGCACTTTACAATCCGGAGCGACGCACTGCCCTGTTTATTGTTCCCGGCTTGTGCGGTGTAATTTTAACCCTGACCATGGTTCTGTTTACTTCTATCGCCATCGTTCGCGAACGCGAGAAGGGTAATCTTGAATTACTCATCACCACGCCCCTCACCTCACTTGAACTGATGATCGGCAAAATCACACCTTATATATTAATCGGGTTTGTCCAGGTAACCCTGATATTGCTGTTAGGTGTCTATTTATTTGACATGCCCATACGAGGCTCACTGACTGATCTGTATCTGGCAGTCAGTTTATTTGTTCCCAGCGTACTCACCCTTGGTCTTATCATTTCAACAATTGCATCCACCCAATTTCAGGCATTTCAGCTAACCTTTGTCACGTTTTTACCACAACTGCTTCTGTCAGGTTTTATGTTCCCGTTTGAAGGGATGCCTGTTGCGGTACGCTATTTTGCGGAGATCTTTCCGCTGACTCACTTCCTCCGAATCATCCGCGGAATTGTGCTGAAAGACGCGTCCCTATTTGCCCTTACCAGCGAACTGTGGCCACTGGTCATATTTTTTATTCTAGGTATCACCTTCGCCACGCTCAGGTTCAACAAACGACTGGACTGATAAGAATCCTATCTGACATGATGACGCAAGCTGCAGTTACAAGCTGCAAACCGCAACCGATTGAAAATTGCCAGGAAAAAAACATGTCGAGCGAAGTTGTTTTAATGGAACAAAAAGGGGCAATCGCCATAGTCACGTTAAACCGTCCCGAAACATTGAATGCCCTTAGCCGCGAACTGCGTAACAGGCTTGCCGCTATTTTTGAAGACCTGAAACTTCGCGACGACATTAGAGTAGTAATACTCACGGGTGCGGGCCGTGCTTTTACCTCGGGAATCGATTTAAAGGAGGCCGGCGATAAAGGGTTCACACCGGGTAAGGAAGAAGTACCAACCAACCTTGCTGAAGCCTTGTCAAACTATCCCTGGCCAATAATCGCTGCCATCAATGGCTTCACAATCACCGGTGGTTTTGAATTGGCATTGATGTGTGATGTGCTGATTGCATCAACCAAAGCACAGTTTGCGGACACCCATGCACGGGTCGGGATCATGCCCGGCTGGGGATTATCTCAGCGTTTACCCCGGTTAATCGGCATCAGCCGGGCAAAGCAAATTTCCCTCACTGGAAATTTTATCGATGCCGAAACGGCGGAGCGCTGGGGGCTCGTTAACAGCGTGCATAATCCGGAAGATTTAATGCCCTTCGCCATCAAATTGGCCGAAGACATGGCAACTTGCCAGCCCCGGATGCTTCGAGACTACAAACAGGTTATCGATGAAGGTTATGGTATGACTTTTAGTGACGCCTTGCTGATGGAGTCAGGACGATCCAACAAACAATCTGCTTCCGTCAGCAAGGAAAGCGTCGAAGCTGCCCGCCGAGAGGTCACTGCCAGGGGCAAGTTACAGCAGTGATCCCGGACTAGTCTTTATCCTGTGCTATCGGTGGTGGCATAGCAGCAATAATTCGATTCACCAAACGGGAGAATGGCAGGCTCTGAATCCAGACCGAACCTGTGCCACTTAATGTCGCCAGGCAGAAACCTTCGCCACCGAACAGCATGCTCTTCAAGCCACCCGCGAGCTCGATATCGTAGTCAATACCCTCGGAAAATGCGACCAGGCAACCGGTATCCAGCCTGAGGGTTTCATTGTTTAATTGTTTTTTCACCAGGGTGCCACCCGCATGAATAAACACAAGACCATCGCCCTCGAGCTTCTGCAAAATAAAACCTTCCCCGCCAAAGAAGCCAGCGCCCAGCCGTTTGCTAAATGCCAAATTTATTGCAGTGCCCTTTGCTGCCACCAAAAAAGCATCTTTCTGGCAAATTACCTGGCCTCCTTCTTCCGATAAATTGATGGGTACAATTGAACCCGGTAGAGGCGCACTAAATGCAACCTTACGCTTACCCTCGCCTTCATTGGTAAAATGGGTCATAAAAAGGGACTCGCCGGTTAACAGGCGCTTACCGGCACCAAATAATTTTCCCACCATGCCGGTTGCAGCCGATCCATCCCCCATCCGGGTTTCAAATTCGATATCTGACTCCATATACGCCATGGCCCCGGCCTCGGCGACCACTGTTTCTTCCGGATCAAGCTCAATTTCCACCAACTGGATATCATGTCCAATAATTTCGTAGTCAATTTCATGACTTTGCATCTTCGTTTCCTTTGCTGTGATGTTTGGCCGCTATCGAACCTGGTCGACAAGCAACAAATTCTACCAACAATAATCAAGTTACGCATTGGCCACCGGACGCCTTGTAATGAGAAAAGTGATGGCACAAACTGATATACCAAAAAGATAATCAGTCCTGGTCCCATGGTCTCACTGACAATTCTCGGTCTATCAATCACGCTGCAGTTCTGTGCGGTCGTGGCGGCAATACGCTTGATTTTTGTGACCCGGACCATGCCTGCCTGGCTGTTTATTGTTTGCGCAGCGGTACTGATGGGCATACGCAGGTCAATCACACTCTACAATTCGGTTTCCGGTGAACAACCGGTTCCAATTCACCTGGCGACCGAGATTGTCGCATTACTTATTTCGCTGTCACTCTTGATTGGCATTCTCCTGATCGAACGGACATTTCGCAATCTTGGACAATCAAAAATAGAATACCAACACCTGCTCGACTCCATGATTGATACTTATTACCAGACCGATGCAGACGGCAAGATTGAAGTGATCTCCGAATCCTGCCGGGCATTGCTGGGCTACTCATCCGCAGAGGCGATAGGCACAAAAATGTCATTCTTTTATGCCGAACCTGATGGCCGTGAGCGATTTTTAAAAGCAATTGCCGTAAATGGAGAATCTGTACAGGGGTATCAGGCGACGATGAAACACCGCAATGGTTCTGTGGTCATGGTCGAGACCAATGCCAGATACCGCCGCGACCCGGATGGCAAAGTCATCGGTGTGGAAGGGATGACCCGGGATATTACTGAGCGTCTCACCACGGACCACCTTAATAGCCAGCTGGGACGAATTGTTGAGAATGCTATCAACGAGACCTATTTGTTTGATGCGGAAACTTTTAATTTTACCATTGTGAATCGAAGCGCCCGCGATAACCTGGGCAGGACCATGGCTGAATTAAAAGCAATGAATGCCTGGGACCTGACGCCAAATTTCAGCAAAAACAAGTTTAAGGAAATGCTTGAACCACTCATTTCCAGTGAGGTCGAGGTTGTCAATTTTGAAAGTGTCATTGAGCGTAAATCCGGCACTAGCTACCCGGCTGAAATATCGATCCAGTATATTTCCTCAGAAATCCGCCCAGTCTTTTTCGCCGTAATTCAAGACCTGACAGTCAGAAAACGGGTTGAAGCCGAGTTGGTTCAATCGCAACGGATGCAATCCGTCGGCCAATTAACGGGCGGGGTGGCTCATGATTTCAACAACCTTTTGCTTGCTCTGCAGTTGAATTTCGAGCAGATGTCCACCGCCAAAGGTCCGATAGAAGCATATCAAACTTCAGCGCTGAAAATTATTGACAGGGCATCACAGTTAACCCAAAGGCTACTCGCTTATTCACGAAGACAAATTCTTCAACCCGAAGTAATTAATATCAATGAGACCCTCACCGAGCTTTTCGAGCTACTGCAACGAACACTCGGTGAATCCATCGAGTTGAAACTGGAGTTAGGGCAGGCGCTAAATTCCTGCGAGATCGACGAAGCCCAGCTTGAGAATGTTATTTTGAACCTTGCCCTCAACTCAAGAGATGCAATGCCGGATGGGGGCATACTCAGAATAACCAGCCAGAACACCAGGCTTGTTCCGGAGGATAGCGAAAGATTGGGCGACCTTGAACCTGGTGACTATATAGAAATCCAGGTACTGGATACAGGTACCGGCATGACCCAGGGAATTCTGAAAAATGCCTATGAACCTTTCTTCACCACAAAAGATGTCGGAGAAGGTACCGGGCTAGGTCTAAGTATGGTTTACGGTTTTGCCAAACAATCCGGCGGGCATGTTCATATCGAGAGCACGCCGAAAACAGGTACTACCGTACACTTGTTCTTTCGAGCCTCAACCAGCAAATCCAAAGTTGTGGAAAAACGTGAAACAACCGAGACCAGGACAGGGAATCAAACTATCCTGCTAATAGAAGATGAAGACGTGGTTAGGGACATCACAGCAAGCACCCTGACATCACTGGGATATTGCGTCCTGGCGGCGGTTGATGGCAAAGACGCCATTAGACACGCACGCACCACATCACTGACCATCGATTTGATACTTTCCGATATCATGCTCCCTGGCGGCATATCCGGTCCACAGGCAGTTGAGCAGATAATTGAAATGGTTGGGCCAACCAAAACTATTTTTATCTCAGGTTATAGTCTGGAAGCAAGCCGGGAATACGCGGAATCAATCAATCGACATACATTTCTGCAAAAACCTTTTACAACCCACAAGCTGGTCGAACGAATTCACCGGGTGCTCAATGATGATGCTATGGTCCAACATGAAGGTCCCGGCTAACCAAGAAATGGCGCTAACCGATCAAACGCCTGCTCCAACACCGCTTCTGGTTGTGCATAACACAAGCGAAGATAACCCTCACCCGCCGCCCCAAAAGCAATGCCTGGCGCAAGGCCCACACCGGTTTCGGAAAGAATTAATTTCGCCAGTGCCATGCTGTCTGAAACACCATCGACGCTAAAGAAACAATAGAAGGCACCGTCAGCTTCAATAAAGTTGACCTTGCTCATCTGTTCAAGTCGAGTTGCGGCTAAACCATAACTGATCGCCAGCTTGCGTCGCAAAACTGCCAGTTCTTCCTCACCACTTTTAAGCGCGATTTCACCAGCAGCCTGAATAAACCCCGCAGGACCGGCAATGTTAAATTCCGACAACATTGCAAGGGTGTTTTCAAGGAAGGACGGCGCAATAACCCAACCCAAACGCCATCCGGTCATGGACCAGGACTTGGAAAAGCTGTTGACGGATATAAACAGGTCTTCCCCTGTCACCAGCGACAAGAATGATGGTGCGGCGTCGTCTTTCGCGTACAGTCTGGAGTAAACATCATCGGACACTATCCAGATATTATGTTTTCGGCAATGTTCCAAAAGCACGGCCTGATCTTCACTGGTCATCACCCAACCGGTGGGATTATTAGGCGAGTTTATGATCACGGCTTTGGTCGAAGGGGTCAGGGATCGCAGTAAATGTGCGATATCGAGATGCCATCGGCCCCGATTAACTTCCAAATTCACCTGGGTAATTACCGCGCCGGAAATCTCAAAGGTTTGCGAGACATTCGGCCAACCCGGTGCCAATACAACAGCCTTGTCCCCCGGGGACACAATCGCCTGTGCAACAAGTGCCAACCCCTGCATGCCTGAGGCGGAAACAAACACCCTGGACACATCAATATCTGAATTGTAAATTCGACTCGTATAACGAACAATTTCCTCCCGAAGACCAGGCTTACCACTATTGGGTTGGTAGAAATGTTCACCACGTTGCAAAGCGTCAACCGCCGCTGATATCAGAATATCAGGACTCGGCCAGGCACCTTCACCAAACCACAAGGGGATAACATCCGGATTACCCAGACCTAACTCGGCAATTTCCCTGATCTTGCTAGCCTGTAAGGTTTGCGATCTCAAACTCAAGTGCTGGTTACTTTCTCTACTATTCATAACGACACATATCTACTTTTGTAACTTTGTTTCTAATTCACTTCAATATGACAGGTTTTGCTCATCCACCCAACCGCACTGTGCATCATGATGCCGCTTTTTGGTATCAGCTAACCCCCGGGGTAAGCTAAGCTGTGATAGATTTAAATCTTTACTAGAACCGCGCTACATTCACCCAGAGGCCAGAACCGATGATGTCCATGCAAAAAATCAGCCGGCACATGTTTGTTCGAGCAGAGGGACCCGCGTTAATCAACGCCGGAATGGTCGTCATCTCCCTGCTGCTTTGCGGCCAATCCGTCGCTTCAGAGTGGTCGTCGTATGGCGCTGACCCCGGTGGCTCACAATATTCAGGCCTGGACCAGATTAATACGACAAATGTCACCCGATTGGAGGTTGCCTGGCTTTACAAAACCGGCGACCAGAAGGCAAAACCTGAAGCCATGAAGCGATCAGCATTTGAAGTCACACCGATCATTGTCGAAGACCAGCTTATCTTTTGTACCCAATTTAATGAGGTAATCTCTCTCAATCCGGTTTCAGGTAAAGAACAGTGGCGCTTTGATCCGAAAATCAGCCTGGCGCAAAGACCCGCTAATCAATTTATTTGCCGCGGTGTAAGTCTCTGGGAAGCGAGTACCAACGACAAAGCTGCAGGTACCGAAAATGTCCCTGGCCGAAACGAGGAACCCTGCCTTAGCCGTGTTTTTATGGGGACCAATGACCGCAGAGTCATCGCGCTGGACCGAAAAACCGGCAAGCTCTGCGACGAATTTGGGAATCAGGGAGAGGTAACACTTGATACAGGTATGCCGTTGCATTGGGATGGAGAGTTTCAAGTCACTTCACCCCCCGCGATTATTAACGACATTGTTGTGGTCGGTTCAGCAATTGGGGACAACTTAAGGTCCAATGCACCGCGGGGTATTGTTCGTGCATTCAACGCGCGAACGGGAAAATTAATCTGGCAGTTTGATCCAATCTCCACCACCAAAGCAGCAAGTTGGCAAGATGGTAGTGCAACCCGTACCGGTCATGCAAATGTCTGGGCGCCAATTTCAGTTGATGTCGAAAATGACCTTGTGTTTCTACCCACATCAAGCCCAAGCCCGGACTTTTTTGGTGGCGAACGTTTAGGTGACAACCTCTACGCCAATTCTCTGGTTGCACTCAGGGGAAGCACCGGTGAGGTTGTCTGGCATTTTCAGACCATACACCATGATGTGTTCGACTATGACCTCCCGGCACAACCAACCCTCACCACCTTAGTGCGGAATGGAGTCGAGGTTCCTGCGGTCATTCAAGCGACGAAAACTGGTCTGTTGTTCACGTTTAACCGGCTTACCGGTGAACCCTTGTTTGAAATTGAAGAGGTGCCGGTTCCGCAAACGGATATCCTCGGTGAAGTCACCTCCCCTACTCAGCCCGTCCCCGTAAATCCGGCATCGCTATCAGCAACCTCAGTCAGTGCAGACGATATGTGGGGATTGGCACTAGTGGACAAGTGGATGTGCAAAAGGGAATTTAACAAACATCGAAATGACGGGATGTTCACACCCCCCAGTTTACAGGGCAGCATTGAGATGCCATTCACAGGTGGCGGGGTCAACTGGGGTGGCATTGCCGTAGAACCCGAGGAAGATCTTGTGTTGGTAAACACCAGCAATGCTGTTCACGTTATTACGCTATTTCCTACTGAACAATTTGATACCCTGCGGGAACAGAATCCCGATAGCGAAATTTCTCCGCAGATGGGCACGGACTTCGGCATGCGTCGTGATCTATTAATGTCGCCCTTTGGAATCCCCTGCAACGCACCTCCCTGGGGCCAACTCTCGGCGGTTAACATGAACACGGGAGAAATCAAATGGCAGTCTACCCTGGGTACAACAGAGGATATAGCCCCGCTTGGAATTGCACTTGAAACCGGGACTCCTAATTTCGGGGGACCTATGGTGACCGGCGGCGGACTGGTCTTTATCGGCGCCACCATGGATTACTACATTCGGGCATTTGCCTTGTCCGATGGAACTGAACTCTGGAAGGGGCGATTGCCCACCGGTGGCCAGGCTACACCTATGACCTATGAGCGGGATGGCCGGCAATTTGTCGTTATCGCAGCGGGGGGACATTCACGCCTTGGTATTCCGACGGGCGACTCAATAATTGCCTTCGCATTGCCACGGGATAACCAAAAGGAATAAGTCTGGCAGACCTGTTTATTATGCCCTATTTCTTGAGAATGGCTTCTTCAACTTCAACCATCTTGTCTTTGCCGAAATAGATTTCACCATCGACAAAAAAGGTTGGTGATCCGAAACAACCCATATCCACTGAACGATTGGTATTATCTATCAACGCCTTTTTTACATCAGGATTCTGAATCCCGGCCTGGAAACCCGGGATATCAAAACCCGATTCCGTTAGTGCTTCAACGATTACGTCAGGATCATCCATTTTCCGCGGCACACTCCACATGTGTTTGTAGACCTCGTCAACATACTGATCAAAAAATCCAGACCGTTGCGCGTAAATAGCGCCGCGCATAATTTGAAGGGTGTTGACCGGAAAAAACGGGTTAGAGGTATAGCTGGTTATTCCGTGCTTCGCGAGAAACCGTTTGGTCTCAACTTGACTGTACTCAGGTTTGTTTTTTATTCCATGCATACTAACTGCAGGAGAAACATTATTGGTTGCCTTAAACACACCCCCTAACAAAACCGGCACATATTCAATTTTGACCCCGGTTCTTGATTCAATATCAGGTATAACCAGATGACTCAGGTATGCATTGGGACTACCAAAATCAAAGTGAAATTCAACTTTCATAATTTACCTCATGAATCCTTTCCACCTTGTGATGAAAGGGCTCTTTTAACAATTTTCATTCTTGCACTTTATCTGCCAGGATTTATTATGCAACTTATATAAGTTGAATAGAAACTCCAGCAAGGTCTGGAAATTCAATTGCACGAGAGTCTGGCGTTGGAAGCCAAACACTTAATTGAATCCATGGGCACGGCAGAGTCAAAAGAAGCAATCGCCGCATTTATGGAACAGCGCTCTCCATAATTCCATTAGGGAAAACCATGCAGTTGCGGACACTTGAAAAATTAGGCAGAACCAGACTGTCAAAAAACTTTTTTCTGCGGGAATTTCTGCATTCCGAAATCGCTGAAATAGAAGGCATCGCCAATGTACCGGATAATCCGGAGGTCGCAATCGCGGCCGGCCGAGGCCTTTGCGAAAACATTCTGGAACCCATGCAATCTGCGCTTGGTAAAATCAGTATTCGATCAGCCTATCGTTCCTCAATGATCAACCAAATCGGGAATGCCAAAAACTACAATTGTGCCAGTAACCAAAAAAACCATGGGAGACACATCTGGGACATTGCCGATCGGCATGGTCACATCGGGGCAACTGCCTGTGTGGTTGTTAATTCATTTGTGGATTATTTTGAGGCAACAGGCGACTGGACTGCACTTGCCTGGTGGGTGCACGACAATATTCCGTGTTACGCCGATATGATTTTCTACCCGCAACTTGCTGCATTTAACATTACCTGGTCCGCGGGTCCGAAGTCTGAACAGCTAATCATGTCGCAGGTACCTAACCCCCATACCGGCAAGAAAGGTCTGCTCACTCGCACAGGATGGGATAACTTTACCGGTGATCACTCAGATATTTACAAGGCGTGGATGACTTCACTCCAGGTCTGAAACCGTTCAATACTCATGAAAAGGCAATTCCAGCACCCTGGTAGCCACACGGTCAATAAAATACTGATCATGTTCTACAAACACCATCGTGGGTTTGAATTCAAGAATCGCCTGTTCAATTTGTTCCCGGGAGAAAACATCAATATAGTTCATTGGCTCATCCCAGAGTAACAAAGAGGAAGTTGCTATTAGTGACCGGCACAGGTCAACTTTTTTCAACTGGCCCTGACTATAACTTTCCAGCGGTCTTTGAAAAATTGTTCCCGAGACACCAAGCGTCCCAAGAATCTGCCTAAATCGCGTTTCATCAATCTGGTTATCCTCAAGTCGTTGTCGCAGATCACCTTGATGCCATTGTGGCCGTTGAAACGCCCGGCTAACACTGAGTCCTGGCGACCGCGTACAGACACCAGCATCCAGCGCTCTCTCACCGGAGATAACATCCATCAATGTCGACTTTCCACAACCGTTAGGACCTGTTATCGCCAAACGTTCACCCTGACCAAGGCTCAATTCGAGTTCATCAAGTATCCTCCGTCCGGAGGTCAGAATGCTTGCGTTATTAATGGCAACTAACGGCCTGGCAGATTCTCCCGAAGTTGTAATGACCAGCGCTCTGTCTTTTTCCTTGTTTTTCAGTAACGATTTTTTAGCGGACAAACGTTGATTCATTCGGTTTTCGATAACCAGCGCGCGTTTCATCTGCCTGGCTGCCTGGTGCCCAATGGCACCTTTGTCCGCTCCACGATCACTAGGCAGCGTTTTTTTTGTGCTACCCTGATACTTCTCACCTTCACGGGTGTTTGCACCCTCCCTGCGTTGAACCGCGGCTTGTCGCAATTGTTTGACCTCCCTTTCAATATTCAAACGAGTTCGTTGTTCTTGCCTCTCCACCTCATCAAAATGAGATTTCCAACTGGAATAATTACCTTTGTTAGTTGAAATGTCAGATCTGTTGATTGAGATGACATGATCAATTGATCGGTCGAGAAGAAACCTGTCATGTGAGACCAGCAGGAAACCGGGTTTATGCACAAGATATTCACTAAGCTGCGCCCTGCCCTTCAGATCAAGATGATTAGTAGGCTCATCAATCAGCGGATAGTTTGAGTCTGCAGCAAACAGCGCAGCGATCAGTACCCTTGTTCTTTCTCCGCCGCTTAGCTTGCCAAAAGTTCGATTGAGCATTCTTGCAGGTAAGCCCAGATTCCCGTATTCCTGCTTGATCGCAGCACGAATCTGATAGCCACCGGCTTGTTGATACATTTCCTGCACTTGACCGTAGCGAGCCAGAGCATCAGGATTATCCCGGTCCAGCAAGCGCTCCATCTCGGATTCCCATACACGGAAGGGTGCAACTGCATCCAGCATCACCTCCATGCAAGTGGCACTATCGTTAGCGTTGGCCGGATACCGGCTGGTCAACCCCTGGACATCAATCCTGCCGGAATCTGGTGTCAGAGATCCATTGATCAATCCAAGCAATGTGGATTTACCCTGGCCATTGCGGCCAATTAGCCCGCAGTGCCAG